>BNJU01002036.1_pt1 | contig 90305 bp, 146 predicted proteins | sample 8539281 | NCBI WGS metagenome assembly BNJU01 (sample SAMD00202456, study PRJDB9452) | human saliva metagenome | isolation source: human saliva | place: Japan
AAAGTGTGTGTAGGTGGAAGAATCGTCGCACGTGGCGAGCGACCGTGCGGAACGCTTATGAGGAAAAAGAAGTCCACTGACAGCATGCTTTTGGCGAGAAGTCGAATCAGGTTCGCGATTCATTTATGCCAGTGGGAAGCCGAGGCTTGCTGCTTCGTCCAGCGTTGGGCTTTCGCTCGACCGGCGCCTTCCCATCACGTTCTAACGGTGGCGCCCGCCTCACAGTCATTGGTTCCGCTGGCGCTTCTCAGACGCCCAGTGAGAAACATACGGACTTATACCGAAGAATCAGACCCCAGTTCACATAATTGTACTTCAAGACCATCGGGAGCCCGGCATCTGGCGACATTAGCGGTAACAGATTTACAAGGGATGGATAGTGTCTAACGGCAACCCGAACGGACGCTGGAGTGAAGGTGGCTGCTGACCTCACGCAACCCCTGGCTCGGCAATCAATCAATGCACAGAAGCTGGCGGGTACGGAAATCAATGGTGAGCGCCGAGGCCCTCGAAACTCATTATGATTTCTTAGACTCGGCGCTAGTTTGTATCGAATCAGTCATCGTAGTGTTTGCGCGTCGATATCCTCGATCTGCTCAAGAGTCACCCGCGAACATCGTCCAGCAAGCGGAGCCATGCGGTCCTTCTGATGAGGTGACATCCCAGCCAGACCCCAGGAAGAGCGGAACACCAATGTATGCCGAGATAATTCCCCACATCTGGTTAGGCGAAGATCGCCTACAGTTCTGGCTGCTAAAACGATTAGCACATACCGAAAGGCCAGAAAATCGGTCCGAAGGGGGAAGAACGCGCGCGATAGGGCAGGTCCTCGCTTGTACCCCTGGAGCAGGTAGGCGCGACGAAACGAATATGGCACGCCGCGATACTCTTGCAGCCACATAAAGATTCCCGAGACACCGACGATATCACCAACGAGGTGGCGCGCCGTGCTCACCAACCAGCGCCGCGTAGAAACGAGAGCCGGAAACGGCGGCAGTGAAGCGAGCATCGCATTGAGCGGGACTCCCTCTTCGTCACGTGGCAGAAAACGCGAGCCTGGCCAACGAGAGCCATCGAGTGCAGCATTCGCGAAGACGCATAGAGGCGGAGCTACCGGCCGAGAGAATCGACGTCAAGATGACCGCACTCATCACGGCTGCGGCGGCTGCGATGCCCAAACGGTCGAAGACCAGGGTGAAGGGCGAGTAGTGATATCCGATCTGACCGTTGCGCAACAGGTTCGGGTTGCGAATGGAATCAGCGTACCGACGATGGCGATAGCACCAATGTAGAAGAACATGATGCGCGTGAAGACGGACTCACGCGCGAGGCAACATCATCGCGGTGAGGATTTCTGCCGATTCCGCCGCAGCAACGCCAACAAGCTCGGTTCCTTGAACGAGTAGCCGGCGATCATGAAAGATCGTGACGATCGGCAGGAAGTCCGTGAAGCGGGCGTCTTCAATGTGCCAGTTCGCAAAACCAGGGCGAGCCGTTGCCCGTGAAATGCCGAAGATCATGGCGACACCGGAGACCAGGAAGACGATGATGGTCACGACTCACCGGTTGCCAGCCAGAACTCGGCTTCCGCCATAAACCCGCGCACTGAGGGGCGTTCAAACGGTGAGAAGGACAAGGAAGCCTGCCGCCCACATCCACCCCGGAACGTCTGGGAACGGTGTAGGACATGACGTGATTCCCGAGGCGACAAGCGTCAGCTTGGAGACCGCCACGGCCCAGTTAAACCAGTAGTTCCACCCCATCGCGAAGCGTAGGAAGGGCCACGAAGCGCGCGGCATAGGCTCGGTAGCCAAACAACCGGCATGTGCGCGCCTATTTCACCGAGCGACCGCATCAGGAGAAGCTATCATGAGGCCGATTGCCGCAGGCGACGAGCGCGCGCGGACCCGGCTGTTGAAACCGTTGCGCCCGAGGCGACGATCGGTTCGGATCGCACCGCCGATGGCGATCATCTGCTGTGTCGACCGCTCAGACCACGCTTGAGATCTGTGCGCTCAGCGTCTTTTCCCGCAACCGCCGCATTGCTGCGCATCGAGACTGCAGCATCCTTTCTTTGTTTGAGGTTGCGACTGAACATAATGATTCTCCCACGAATCTTTTAGACCTGAGCCAAGGCTCAAGTTAGTGTACAAGTGTACTACCATGCATCGCCAATACTTTCCCCAGCACAATCCCAGAAATTTCAGCAGAAATGGCAAGATTGCAGACTTTTCTTTTTACGATCCCATTAATTGACAAGGCATGAAGAGGGAAGCAAACCGTTTAGCCAAACCACACGAAACCAATGTCCATTCATTTATGTAACACCATCAAGAAGCTTCAAAGGCGGTGAGGCGAACATCGCGACCTCCCAGAAAGCGCAGATACGGCAGCGTTATCACGCGCGCACAACAACTTCAGCCGAAGGTCAACCCCGACCGTCGACAAAACAGTTGTTACCGCAATATTGAGTCGAACACGACCGAATTGATATGCACGGCACAAGCTGCCGCTCCACCTGCGGGAGACAAGCCGCTCATAGTGCCCTTTAAGATTTTCATCATCAGAAGCGTCGCAGAAAGGATCAAATCAATCCTTTTCTTTTACCGAAGCGTCACTCTGAGCTGCGAGCTCTAAACGCAGCACGTTCAGTCACGCTCAGACCAACGGCTCATATTTGCCAGGCCCGCTTGATGAAGAAGATCCTCAAGGCCGTCAAAACAGTATGTTGTTGCGGATAAAGAGCACCCGGCAAGCCGCGCGACGGAACGGTGTGAAACCGTCAGCCCACCCTCACGGAAGCTGTGGCAGCAGCGTCAATGATCAGCTGGCGCTTGTCGAAGCCTTTTCGCGTACTTGCAGTGTGCGAGATTGCGCCAGCAGACATCTGGGTCTCCTTTCTAGTACGAGCGTCCTAAAAAATCTCATTTATTCAGAGTTATACGCTTAACGGTCATACCATCCCCACCTATTTCTTTCGCGAGATTGAAAACAGGAGAGAGAACCCTGAACCTTGCCGTCGCAACACCGTGCAAAGGTCCTGAGTTCATTTTCCTGTTACCCTGAGACTGGCGCTTCCGCTTGCTCGCGATCGAGAGCACTTGCTCGCGCTGTGGAATCGCGCATGGCAGGAGCGCCAAGAACGCGATGAACGCCAGGTAGTAGGCCGGTGCCATGGACGAACCCGTGTACCGACCAGTGCCGTGGCAATTGTCGGAGCGGTTCCGCAAGAAGCGATTAGCCGCATTGAAGGACAACGCGAATCTGGTGTAGCGAACCTCGGTCGGAAGCGACCCGGCGAGAAGGTCGCCAATGTACCGTCGTTAATCGTCAGCAAGATTGCAAACAATTTCACACAGAAGGACGACCCAGACGTTACGAGTTCCCGCTGAGCATGAAGATCGGAATTGTCAGGACGATGAAGCAACTGATGCGGATCAACAGCATCTTTTCGCCGTCCATGCATCTGACAGGTGACCCATCACCATGATCGAGCTGATGTAGACAATCAGAGGTGCGGTCGACACATAGCTGTCGCCAACGCGAGGATGCCGTTCCTTTCAACATAGGTTGGCATGTATGCTCAGCAACAGGCAGAAGGCGATCGGCTCAGCGATGCTGGCGCCGAAGCGACGCATCGTACGGGTGTGGTCCCCGAGGACCTTCGCCGCCATTGGCGCTACGCTCTGCTCCACCACTGCTGATCGCCTTCCATCGCGACGGTTGGCGAGCCCAGGCAGGAGTCGGATGAAGCGGCCGATCATCCCGAGGGGACCCGTCAGCGAGGAATGGGACTCCATCCCAGGATCTCGATCTGCGCATCCGACAGGAAGTGAAGAGGCAGCATGCACGATGCCGCCAGCAACCAACCGCAGTCGATGCAGGAAACCAGTGCGGTGCACATACCGGCGCTTCTTCGGCGGCATATTTGCGAATGTTCCTGCTCCAGCGTATTCACCTGAGGTCGAGTCGCTCGACTGCCTGGAGGACCAGAAGGCAGATTGCCGCAAGCAAGCGCCGATTGTCTTATGTCCTGGCAGGAACGGCAATCAGGAAATGCCGAGCCCGGATGACGATGAGGATCGACCAGGAAAGGGCCGATCGACGACCATATTTGTCACCCCAAATTTCGTGATGAGACCACCAACGGGACGGCGGATGAGCGACATTGCGAAGATTGCGAATGCTGAAACAGCTGACATCTATCCGGAAGGTGAAGACCATAATTGATGACAGGGTTGCCAGTAGCCGTACGAGGTGAATAAACCACCACCGAAGTCACCGATGAACGAGCCAGCAGCGCGCCCTGAGAGTCCGGAGTCGTTCTTCGGCGCTCATTTCGTGATGGAGGTGGTGTTCGTTGCTACCATCAGACGGTGCTGGACCACTCATCGCGCTCGACCTCCCAGCGGCCCCTCTACGGGAGCCGCGCTCTTATCCTTAAAACGATCGGGCCACGCGCTGACAATGATCAGCAGGCCACCGATGCGTACCCATGATTTGCCGCGCCCCGCCCCAAAACCTGACGACGCCGAGGAAAAATAGCAACCGGGCATTCAGTAGGAGACCGTCGAGATCTTCACACAGGTTACGGGCCAGCGACAACAAGTGAAACTGGCGCGATCAAACCTATTGACGATGAAGAGATGGACAGCCCAGTCTCTGTTAGAAGCGGTGAAGGATGCGACGCCGTGCCAGGGACGCAGAATGATGTTTGCGACGAGCGGTGTTTGCGGCGCACACGGTTCCAGAATCCACGAACGTGAGTTCATATCGCGGCGGTAGCCGTAGAAGAACACGAGAGGCCGTAGAAACGCCGGAGAGGAGCTGGAAAAGAGGTCAAGAGGCTTTGTGGTACTCTGCGCTGGCGCACTGAAAGGTCAAGACCGAGCTCAGGTGTCCGCCCTCCCAGTCGACATTCCTTGCGGTCATGGCATGTGCCGACGAAGACTATTGCCAGAATCCGCCCGCCATAAGGTTGATGTGTTCCTTACGGAAGATTCGGGCCAAAACGCAGAACAAAAGGACTGGCGTAGATCAAGAAGACCGTGTTTGGTAATCGACGTCATCAGAGTCGACGAATGTAGAAACCGGGAGAGACAGGCCAATACCATCGCCACCCGGCGATGACCGAGAAGGAAACCGAATTTTCCCACAGATCATGGAATTTTTCCGGTAATGATCGCGATGAGCAGGAAGCCAAACATCGCGGTGGCCGCACGACCAAAGCGATCAAGAACGAACCGAACCGCTTTGCCTTCGGGGAGCAGTCCTTTGTAGCGCCACGCGAGAAGGTACCAACCATTGCCATACCGGTGGCAGCAATGAGGACGCGACGACGAGCTTGTCGTTCGGTTTTGTGCTGGATTAGTGGACATCTTTCGTCCTTCAAACCCGGAAGGCACGCTTCAGGCGAACCAGGTCTGCGGCTTAGGGAACAACAAGCCGATTAGCGTTCCTGATTGGCAAATCACGTCCTCGTTACCCCCGGCTACGACATTCACCACCGGGGAATTTCCTTGTGCAGATAGTAGGGGCCCTGATAATTGAGGAATCGGGCCCATTTTGATCAGACCAGCGTGGATCGTCGACGGTTAGCAATCCGCAGCCACCTTCCACGGTAAACGTCAGGCGGTCGCGCAGCGTGCCGCCGCCGAATGCGGGCATCGCGGAAGGACGGGATGACACCATGCCCAGCTTGTCCATCTGCTCCAGCCACAGGACTCTTTAGAGGCTCAACAGACGGTCTTGTGGTCGATGACCAAGAGTGGACAACCACCACCGAGGAGTAGTGCACAGCGGCGTAGGTGCAGGTGCTGATTTGCGGCGTCAACGATCCGCCAATCGTTGGCTTCGAAGATCCAGCGTTTCGGCAGACGATTTGTGTAAGAAGATGATCAGGCCCGGACGCAGCGGCATGAAGGTCGCGTCGATGTGGACTGGGTAGGACTACCGGAAGTTCACAGCGAACGCGGAAATCGGGTAGTAACGCTGAACCATTCCATGGCCTACGGTTGGTGAGGCCGTGTGTTGATGAAGAGGTCCTTTGCCAACACGCATGACGTCGCCGCGTCCCACATGGGCTCAACTCAGTGGCATGAAGTCCTTGGCTGGTGGTGTCGAGGCGCCCTCGAGGGTGATCCGCTCATCGTAGTTGGTGCTTGTAGACGGTCGGTCAGACGAGGACGGGAGCCTGGGTCCAGAGGAACTCGTCCTGCTCAGCACTGTTCGCGAGCGGCCAGTAGGCCAGGTACCGCAGCGGCGCATAAAGGAGTTTGTTGAGGAGAGGATCTGTTGCCCATCGGATTGATGACGGCACCTTCGTGCGGGCGTCGGGAGTCTTGATCCTGGTTCCACCAGAGGAGCCGGCGGTCAACCTTTGACGCCGAGGCTCGAGGATCTTTTGACGTAGTTGTTTGTTTCGTCGGTTACGTTTCAACGGTTGCGGTAGACGGGTCCCCACATGCCGCGCATTCGGAGTCAACCGGAACCCTTTTCGGAGGTTGTACCGGTGAATTACGATAGCTCGCACGGCCAACGATAACGTGTCGAAGTGATCGAAATCATTCCAGAATTGACGATCTTCGTCATTGTGTTCACTCTTGTGAGCAGGTTACACTTGTCTCACCCTTGAGGGATGGCGGAGAAAACCGCTCGAAACAGTTACAACCGGAGGGCTGGCGATCTCCGCGGGCGAGTTCTTCGTTCCCCGAAGAAGCTGGTTCTTTGGGCACTGTGGTTTGGTCCGCTTCCTCGGGAGGTGGTGAGCGGAGGAAGCGGAGCGCGGCTGAGCTCATCAGGCGTTGTAGGTTCCGTCGGCGTCACGACGCCAGTCACCCGGCGATGACTGTGGCATCCTCGAGGACCACCGGTAGCGACGCCGCCGGTCGCTCGACAAAACGGCACACGGCCTCGGACCTCTGGGCCCATTGAGCCAGCGGAATCCGTATCCACGCATTCCCGCCGGGTTGCACGATCATCGCGACGGGCGTTGGGGTGCCGCGGCCGTTTGTGCACCATCAACGTCGGTCAGGATGACTCGCATGTTCAGTTTCGAGGGAGTTCTGCTATGACAGCTGCCGTGATGTCCTGCACGATAACAGCCTCAACGCTTTCTTGAGAGCTGTGCTCTCGCCATTGCGCACGACCGAACGCCGCCGCCACCGCCACAGAGCATCAGGCACCGCCGGCACCGGCGAGCGACCTTGATGAGCGGGGTTTCAATCACGCGCTGCGGCTTGGGCGAACCCACGACGCGGCGGAAGTATTCACCGTCAGCCTTGACAAACTCAACCGCGCTCTGCGGCAAGCTTCAGCTCTTCCTTCTTCGAGTAAACCTCGCCACTGAATCCTGGTGTTTGCGAAGGCGGGATCGTCGGCTGCAGAATCGAGTCTGTTGATCGTAGCCATGACGCTGGCGCTGGGAGAGCATTCTCAACACCCTGGTGGAGCCAGTAGCCGATCATGCCCGGGTCTCCTGCGCCCAGCGTGGTCGAAGCGTAGGGGTCGGACAGACGAGCATCGGATGCGATTCCAGTGCCAGTGGACACCAACCTGCGCTGCCATTGCCGTGGGTGAGACTCAGTTCGTGGTCTGCAGAGCTAGCGAGCCGCTCTGCCGCCAGTGCTGACGTGCTCACTGTTGCGAGCGTCCGCTCGTCATGTTTTGAGGAGGGCGTTACCGCCCAGCGTAACCAGCGATGCGGCGTATACTATCTTTCTCTCTCCGAGGGTGGCGACCAGCGACGGCCTCGATGTGTGCATGGTTCTCAGCCTGATCGGAAAACGATCGAAGCGGGCGACCGGAACACGTCGTTGGTCACCCGTGTCAGGCTGCCGCCCATGCCGGTCTTCGAAGATGTCCCGGCCAACGGTGGTGCTGATATGTCGTGGAAGGAAGGCAGGCAGTAGGAACCTGACATCCGGTTGCCGGTTAAGCCGCTGAGCGAGCTCTGCGGCGACCTGAAGGACGGAGCAGGCGATGCTCATCCCACTTTTCCTTGCTTTCACCCATCGACAACCAGATGTCGGTGTGAGAAGTCTGCGCCCGACGCTCTCTTCGATGTTGTCGGTGACGAGAACCTTGCCACCGGACTTTGCTGCGATGGTCTTCAGCAGCTGCAACAACCTCGGGAGAGTTGAAGAGTTCCTTTGGGGGCAACCATGCGGACATCCATGCCGCCATCATGGCGCAGGAGATGAGGATCGAGTTGCCGACGTTGTTGGGCGTCGCCCACGAAGCGATGCTGATTTTCGTTCGGCTTGGCCGGAGTGCAGGTCATACAGTCAGCTGGTCAGCGAGCATCTGGGTGCCAGTCATCGGTCAGGCCGTTCCACACCGGAACACCCGATTGAGCACGAGCCTCGTCAACGTGCCTGCTTTCTTGCCACGGAACTCGATGTCGGTCAGAAGCGGCCGAGACGCGAGCAGTGTCGGCGACGATTCCTTGTGGGCCCATCTGGGAGCCGTGGGATCGAGGTAGGTGACGTGTCGCCCTGGTCGCTGCGCTGCAACCTCGAAGGAGCAGCGGGTACGGTCGAGGTCTTTTCGAAAGATCAGCGCGATGTTCTTGTCAACGAGGTACCAACCTCGCGGCCGGCCTTTGCGGCCTTCCAGTTCGGCCGCCACATCAAGGGTAAAGGTCAGAGCCACTCTTCAACGGTGAAGTCGGTTTTTCCAAGAAGTGACGTCCGTGCAGAGAACTCCCATTATTGTTTCCTTTCAGAGAGTTTATATGTTTCTTCCGCGTGGAGGGCAGGCCGCTCAGACCGCTTTACGCACGACCGGGCACGACATGCAGCGCGGGCCGCCACGGCCTCGGCCGCTCATCGCCTGGACAATGATCACGTGATGCCGCTTTTCGGTCAAGAAGTCGTGGTGGTGATGCGCAGCTCGCCAGGCGTGCAGACGACGCGGGGGCGCCAGCGAGACGTTGGAACCGTCGTTCCACTGTTCGCGTTCTGCTGCGAGGCGTCCATCGGAGGAGTCGGACCTTGATATCGTCGAGGCGCCAAGGCGTGTGCGATGACCTTGTGCATGTCCTGAGGATCGGGCTGCGACCTAATGCCGCCTATCGTCGGAGGTCAGAGTCATGATTCAACCATTCCCATGCCCGCGTACTCGTGACGACCCGTAGTCAGCTCCGGCCGCGACGGTATCGAGGTGCATCGTGCACGTTCCCTGGCCATCTCCGCGCGATAACCTGTTTGACCTCGTTGCTGCCGAAGACGGCGAGCTTTGCATGCGCCTCAACGCCCTGCGTGTGGGTGCGTTCGTCTACACCGACCAGCACAGAGCCATCTCGATAATCCGTGGACGTTCCGCCTTTGCTGACGGCTGCTGCGCCATTCGCCCGCTGCTACATTGCACCACTTCTTCGATCGAGGGTCCCGGAAACGCGGGAGGTAGTTGTGGATCGCTTCGTGTTACGTCTCGCGGCGACGTGCTTCCTTTGCGACATCGAGTCGATTGCAACACCGTCGCACCCAGCAGTGAGGTGTCGCGAGGAAGAGGTGGATTCGGCAGAGGGCAACGATGAGGTCGAAGTCGGACCCATTGCGTCGCAGATCACGGAAGAGATGGGGCCGAGGTTGAGTTCGGCGTATCTTTTCCTCGGTCAGGCCTGCATGACCATGAGTTCCGCCAGCTGGAGCTCGTAAGAGATCCACCATAAGCGCAAGCATTGCCTCAGCGATCGCGTACCGCCGTGGCCTCTTCGGTGAATACCGAGAATGTCAGAACGTGCTGACGAGCGGCAGGAATATCCATTGCTTTCGCCAGCAGATCCGGAAGTAGAGGGACCCTCGTCCTGAGACGCAGGAGTTCGCGAAGTCATCGTGTTTCGCTGCTGGAGCGTGCCAAGCCGTAGCCACGTCATCGTGCGAGATGTCCATATCTGACGAGTCAGGCGCAGCATCTTCGCGTCCGGGGCGATAGAATAATCACCCGGCGCAAAACGCCCAATCTCGGAAGTTATACCGAGCCGTATTTCAGGTCCCTGCTCATTGCACCGCGAGCAGATCACCCGGAGATGGAACAAGCGTACTACCGTTCTGAAAATCACTTATCTCAAAGTTGCGAAAATGCTCAGATTGTACAACATGATTAAAGTCCCTTATCCCCGCGTGAATATAACGACCGGACTAGGCCGGCAATTTGTCCGATAAGAAACAAAAGAATATATTCCGGAATATCTGGTCATGAACACACGGAAAGCCTGGGACAACCCAGGCTTTCAGTGTGAAGAGATCGATGAGGCGAGTGCCTGTACCGCCAATATAGCCCGCTGCGGCTCCCAACAACATTCATCAGAAGGAGGGCGCGCGTCATCGGCCCCACTCCCCCAGGATTGGGAGAGCTGTTAACGACTGAACCCCATCAGCCACGTTCCTCCCATCAAACATGCTTTCCAGTACGGTCCACCACGGCGAGAGACGCCAACATCAAGAACAACCGCTCCGGTCGCACCATCCAGGAGTAACAAGCCCTGCATAGCCTGTTGCCGCGACAACAACATCAGCAGTCTGAGCATGCATCGCCAAATCACGGGTTCCGTGACAGATCGTCACCGTGGCATTGACATCCTGCGTGAGCAAAGCCCGACGATCGCCTCCAACCGTCACGCCACGCCTGACAACGCATACATCTGCGCTTTACTGAGATCGATCCCATTGCGCTCGATCAACTCGATGGACACGCGCGGCGTGCATGGCAGAGGAGAGGTACAGCTTCGCCCCCGCAATACAAGTCGCGCCCAAGAGTTTGTCGGCGCAGACCATCGGCGTCCCATCCGGATCGATCGCCCTCCACGAGAATTCGATTGGTATCAACGCCGCGAGGAAGTGGCAGCTGAACAATGAAACCCGATGCAAGCGGGATCAGCATTCAGCTTTTTCGACACTGCCGCGAGGATTTCCTCCGTACGAAGCCTCGGCGGGCAAATCGACGCGAATCGTCAATACCTACTTCTGCGCAGTCACGGTGCTTACCCGCTGGCTGTAAGCGACCGAACCGGATCCTCCCACCAAGACGGTACTATGCCCAGGACTACTCCCTTTTGCAGCAGGTCTGGACTCGGCCTCGAGGCTCATCCTGATCCTGAGCCGCACACGCCGTGCCATCCAGGAGACCCGAGCACCGCCTTCCACGGAGTTCTCATTGATTAAGCCCGCGTACGTGAGCATCGGTGAGAGCGCGCACGCGGGCTCGCAATCCATCGACATCTTGCACTCCGCCATGTGCCCTGAATCAGAGCTCGTCGCAATGATGTCGCCAACCTCTTCAAAGTCAGCAACGCTAAAACCACGCGTCGCCAGCGCGGGAGGTCCCAACACGAAGCGCTGAAGTAACCCTGGGCGTGACGAGGATCGAAAAGGCACCGCATTGCGATTGACCGTAATGCCAACCTCTGGAGAAGATCCCTCAGCCTGCTGTCCATCCAGCGAAGAGTTCACAAGATCAACCAGAACGAGGTGAACATCCGTCCCACCGTCACCAGGCGAATCCCGCAGCTTGGGCATCGGGAGCCAATAGACGCTGCGCAACGGCCTGAGCGCCATCCAAGGAGTACGCTGCTGGCGATCCCGGAATCCTCAGTCTGGGCAACCTTCATCGCGATAGCCTTCGCGGCAACCACATGCATCAAGGGTCACCCTGTTGACCGGGGAAGACCGCGCTATCAAGCTTCTTCCCACTGTTCCCCTGCGCGGACAGGATCATTCCCGAACGAGGCTCGCCCAAAGTCTTATGAACAGTCGTGGTCACAATATCTGCGTGAGGAACCGGTGAGGGATGCAGGCCAGCGGCAACCAAAGCCGGCAAGGGGCCGTATCAACCCACAACACAGCCCCAACCTCGTCCGCAATTTCGCGGAATGCTGCAAAGTCCAGGTGACGCGGGTAAGCCGACCATCCCGCAATCGCACTTGCGGACGTTCGCGCGGCAGCCTCGCGAACTGTTTCAGATCACGCATCGTCTGAGGATCGACCTCGTAGCCAACTGCATGATAGTTCTCGCCCGAGAAAATTCAGGCGCATACCGTGAGTGAGGTGACCACCATGTGCCGAGGGATAGGCCCAGAAGAGTATCGCCGACATTTGCCATCGCCATGAGGGCTGCAGCATTTGCCTGAGCACCCTGAGTGAGGCTGGACGTTGACGTAGTCCGCGCCTTGAAGACTTCCTTTGCGCGCGAAATCGCCAGAGATTCCGCAGCATCGACGAACTCACATCCGCCATAGTAGCGACGACCCGGATAACCTCCGCGTACTTGTTTCGTGAGGGCGGAACCTTGCGCCTCAAGCAACGCTCGTGGGAACGAAGTCTCGAGGCGATCATTTCAGCGTGTGCTGCTGACGTTCCACCTCGCTATCCAAAACCGCCTGGATTTCGGGATCGAGCTGGCGCAGTGGAGGTCGTGAGCGTATCCATTGCGAGTCCTGCTAAAGTCGTGAGCCGGGTAATCCCCGAATTTTGCCTTTACTTTTACCCCACGACGAGGCCACTTCCGGCAGGTTTCGTCCAAAAATCGTCCGTTTTGTGGGAACTAAAGGCCTCAGCTAAATTCACTAGTTACGATAACCTTTTTCAAAGTTCGGCTATGCGAACTCTTTGACAAAGATAGCTAATTAGATAACACCCCAATGAAGAGAACTTCATCGTCTGCCGTTCACTCGCGTTCATTCCTTGCCGCCACAGCAGTCTGCCTACTGGCGCGACTTCGATCGCCGCGTGCTCAACTGCATCTTCACAGTCGGGCTCCACCTCACTCTCCCTCGTCGCAAGCACCACCCAGATCTGCGACTATGTCACCCAAATTGCGCAGCAGCCCTCGGCACAAAACTCCATCTCGCTCGATAAAACTGACGCCACTGGAACGCAATCCCATATTGGGGCCCCCGCCGAGCAAGCCAGCGCAAAAGTTCAGCTCACGTGTCTACTTGCCCCCAACGCCTCGGCACACGAGCACGAAATGACTCCCCAGCAATTGCAAGCACTTGCGTCGGCGAAAGTCCTGCTCGTCTCGGGCGTCGACCTCGAGCACTTCCTGGATCAGGCCGTGAGCGCCTCTGGGTTCAAGGGAACGATGGGAGTGACCTCGGGAATTCTCACTGCCGCCGACCTCAAGGATCCCCAGGGTCAGGAACAGCGCGACAAGCAACTCCCCTACTCGGTTTCGCGAGGCACGCACACTGTCGAGGCCGCACCTTGGCCTTTCCCGCCGGAAGAAGGAGAGAGCGAGCCGGAGTTCGCCTACGATCCTCACGTCTGGACCTCTCCAGCGAACGCAGCCCTGCAGGTCCGCAACATCGGTGAATTCCTCTCAGCAGCAGACCCGGATCACGCCGAGGCATACAGCACGGCAACCGGAAGAGTACGCAGCGTATCGATTCCCTCGATGCGTGGGCGAAGGACGGCTTCTACAGCGTTCCCTGCCGATAAGCGCGTCCTCTTTAGCTCCCACGATGCCTTCCGGATATTTGTCGAAACGCTACGGCATTCGTTTCCATCGGTGCACTCTGATTTCCAATCGAACAGGATGCAACCGCTGAGCACATCGCACAGGCAACCGAGGAAGTGAAGAAATCTGAGCGACGAGATTTTCGCTGAGAACTCCATAACTCAAAGTCGATTGAAACGATTGCACGCGCCGCTGGAGTCAAGCGCCATCATCGGCGACGACGCACTCTACGGGATTCACTGGCCCCGTGGGAAGCGAAGGAGAAACCACATCGGCTCGATCATCCATAACGTCACAACCATGACACGGGCATGGGACGGAACGCTTGCTCCCCTGCCTTCAGGTCTCACGCCGCTGAGGCGAGCATGATGAACGCAGACGCTCTTATGTTTTCGGAGCTGACGAGGGCCGCGATGCTGGCGCCACTGTCTTCTCAGCCAAAAATGCCAGCATCGGCTGATTCCCCAGACACCGGTCCTGACGAACTCACCCTCTCGCTCAGCCCCGGACATGCCTCGCTTTGATCGGTCCAAATGGATCGGGAAAGACAACGCTCATGCGAGCGCTCTTGGAAGCGCCCAACCATCTCCGGAGAACTCGAGCTGCCCGCTGGATTTCTCGGCTACGTCCCACAAAAACAGTGATATCGACTGAGTTTCCCAATCAACGTCAGTCAGGTCTGTCGAAATGGGAATGTACCCCAAGATAAAGCTCACGTCCACTCAGCCGTGAACAGAAAAGAAGAGGTCACGCAGCATTAGAACGAGATTGGCTTTAGCTGATCGCGCGCGCAGCGCTGGGACCCTCTCTGGCGGCCAACGCCAGCGCGTTCTGGTCGCGCGTGCCTTGGTTGCCGCCTCGCTGGTATTGCTTGACGAACCTTTCAACGGTTTGGATGAGCCCTAACCGCGAAGCTCTTCTCGCTCATCACGCCAAGCAAAAGCTCAGGAACTGCGTTCGCATGATCTCAAACCCGCATGACTATCGGGTCGCAACCGAAGTCTGCGTGATGAGACTCTGATCGTGGCTGGACGCCAAGTTGCCTACGGGCCGACCTCTCAGGGTTTTCCGCCCTGAAATCATCAATGAAGCTTTCGGTGGGATTCACGGTGTTTAACGCGATCGCGAGTGCTCCGCCCCTGTGGCTCTCCTTTTTCCTCCGCCCCCTGCTCTTTCCTTCTTGTTCTTTTTGAATTGCAGCCGGCGCGGTTGGAACAGTCAACTCTCCGCAACTGGCAATTCGGTGCCGAGGCCTCGGTCCACCTGATCTTCCCCGGGACCGTCGTCGGCGCGGTTTTTCGGCGGTATCGATTTGGATCCCCGCGGGCGGAGGAATTTGCGCAGTGTTCGTTGCCGCCGCATTGACCTGGGCGATGCGGCACCGCGCGCACGAGGCCGCTGCGGCAGTTGTCCTGACCTCCTTCTTCGCGCTCGGCGTCATCATTTCGCTGAAAAAGGCGATATGTCAGGACAAATGGAGGCCTTGATGTTTTGGCCGCCTTCGGAGGTTACTCCCCAGCGCATGGTAATTTCCTCGTGTTTTGCTCTTTTCGCCTGCGTTCTAGTCCTTCTTTCGTGGCGCGCTCAGCTCATGTCTGCCTTTGACAGTGCGGGAGCTGGCGCCGCGCGAGTACCACGACGCTGTGCGATGTCTGCCCCCAACGCCGCGATGCGCAGCGTCGTCGTCGCGGGGGCCTCGGCACTGGTGTGTTCTTTTTGGTCGTGGGGTACCCATTGTCCCCTGCACTCGCCGCCCGCCTTCTTTCCCTCATCGCCGAGGCAGATGCTGGCCTATTCGGTACTTCTTTCCTGCGCGGGTGGTGCGCTGGGAATGGTGACTCTTCTTCTTCCCTTTTCCCGTCCTATTTCACCCCAAGCCTCGGTTGCTCTGACCCAGGTGGCTCTGTGCGCACTCATCGTCGGAATTAACAGCGCGCAGCGAGTGACGACATGTTAGCGATCCTCATCCTTCCTCTGTGCGAACTTGGGCTACTGGGGATTCTCTGGAATCGTTGGAACGATGACTGTCTTGCGCGGCCGCGTGTTCTTTGCTGAATCAATCACGCACGGAGCCTTTCCCGGCGCGGTGATCGGTGTTGTAGGCGCATCGGTTTTTACCAGGGATCACAGCATTCTTGCGCTGTGTGTATTCTTGGGCGCACTGGGGTTGTGCTTGCCTCTTTCCGCGTTAATGAGCGCTCTGGCACGAATCCCCGGAGTCTCAGGCGGGGCCGCTGCCGGGGTCGTCTTGACCTTCAGTTTTTGCCTTGGGCTATTTTCCTCGAAATGGTTTGCCCTGCCCTTGCAGATTTCGAGCTTCCTCACTGGGTCAATCATGACTGTTACTCCAATGGATATTGCATTGGCCGCTACAGCAACGCTTGGCGCACTTGCTCTTCTTGCGCTACGAGACGCCACATTCTCCTCTTGTCGTTCGATGAACAGGGATACCGAGCAGCATTTCGTTCTTCCCCCGGCGCCTGTGCACTCACCGACGCGCTTATCTCCGCTCTTATCACGGTTTGTGTCATTGTCATGATTCCCGCGGTGGGAACATTGTTCCCTTTGGCCTTACTGATTGCACCGAGCGCCGGTTTGATGCGATTCATTTCGCCCCGGAGTCTTAATGGCAGCATCGGCATGCGTAGCCTGCAGTGTGCGCCTTCGGTTTTGGGTTTTCTCTTCTGACTGAGCTGTCCTCGGGTGGGTGCGTGCCTTAGCTTTCCGGACTTTTCTTCTGCGGTGCGTGGCTTTGGGAGGCTCTGGCCTCGAGGCCGAAAAGCCAGCTAAACCCCCAGCGCGGCAGCGCGTTATCCGCCAGAGAAGTGAGGCATGAAAGCAGCGCGTGAGCAGACGAAAAGTGCAGCCGCATTGCGGCGCCCCTCAAGCAGTTAGACCAAGAAAGTCAGGGCGAACCGACTCTTGATCAAACCGTAAGTTTCGGCGAGATCACTTAATGAAGCCGAGCTCTTGACGGTGTTGTATCTCGTCCTGAGAGCAGCAATGTTGTGATCGATGCCAGCGCGAGTTGCCTCAGAAACCTCCAGGCCCTCGACAACCTGCCACTCGCCACCATCAGAGGTGACGGGCAAGCCGAAGCCCAGCAGGCCGGCGGGAACACCAGTGCTCTCCATCAGTCATGATGGCGGCAGTGGTGAACTCACCCGCGGGGTTCCCAGAACCCAATCGCGCATGTGGTCGATTGCAGCGTTTGCTGCGGAAGCGGCCGAGGATGCGCCACGAGCTCGATGATGGCCGCACCACGCTTGGCAACGGTCGGACTGAAATAATCCGAGAGCCAGGCCTCGTCAACAAGACCGGACGCAGCCTGTCCGCCAACGGTCGCGTAGGAGACATCGGGGTACTGGTCAGCGGAGTGGTTACCCCAAACAACCAGGTTCTTGACGTCGGCCACAGCAGCGCCGGTCTTGTGTGCCAGCTGCGACACTGCGCGGTTGTGATCCAGACGCATCATGGCGGTGAAGCGCGATGCGGAACGTCGCCTGCTGCGTGAGCAGCGATGGTGGCGTTGGTGCGGCCGGGCTTGCCAACGACCAGGACGCGCACGTCTTCAGCTGCACCATCGTTGATGGCCTTGCCCTGAGGACCGAAGATACCGGCGTTTGCCTCGAGCAGATCGGCGCGCTCCATGCCTGCACGCCGAGGCATTGCGCCCACGAGGAAGGCAGCGTTGGTTCCCTGGAATGCTGCAGTGGCGTCATCGAAGATATCGACACCAGCGAGCAGCGGGAATGCGCAGTCATCCAGCTCCATTGCGGTGCCTTTCAGCAGCCTTCACGCCCTGGGGGATCTCAAGCAGGTTGAGCTTAACGGGGTATCGGATCCGAAGACAGCTCCGAGGCGATGCGGAAAAGAAGGCGTAACCGATGTTTCCGGCTGCACCGGTGACGGTGACAATACGAGGTTCTGCCATTGTGGGCACTCCTTCAGTTATTTCGTGTGCGGCTATCCTTCGCCGCAACGACCTGATGATCGTTACTCTCAAAAGCCTATTGCCTCGAAGGGCTAATTCGCGGTGTCAGCAGTCCCAAGTACGGCAGTAATCCGGCATTTCTTCCTATGATCTCCATCACAGAGATCTTTTAGCGATTCACAAACACCAAGTCCCACTCAGCTGCAGGGTGAGCGGACCTCACGATGTCTGAGAGAGCGATCCTCAGACTTCAGCCCCAGACACTTTTTGGCTTCGCGCATCGGCCGCATGTGCACCGCACATAGAAGTGCACTGCTGTTGCTGCAGCAATCGTCGGCACAATTGCCGGATCCGCAACGATCCTCTTCAATCTCGCGAGTTGGCGCATGGACCTGGGTGAGCACCGGTACTGGGACTACACGCACATCGGTCAGGCACACGGACATCTCGGCATTCCAGCCTGGATATTCTCTCCTCATTGCTCCTGTGATCTCGGCTTTCATTTACGGACCGCTCATCTCGCGTTTTGCCCCTTCGGCAAAGGGACGCTGATTCCCGAGTCATGCTGGCCGTCCAGCAAAAAGGGGGATATATCCCCGCAAAAGTCGCAGTCGTCAAACTGCTTGCTTCCGCCCTCACCATCGGAGGAGGCGGCTCTGCAGGGCGAGAGGGCCCGATCGTCCAGATTGGCGCATCTTTGTCCTCTTTTGCCTCCTCCATCTTCCAAAGGAACAGTGATCCTTCTAGCGGCCTGCGGAAGCGGGGCTGGAATCGAAGACTTTCCACTCCCCTAGCGGCGGCACTTCTTTGCGTTGGAGGTCATCCTCACCCAATTCACTGCCGAGGCCTTTGGCTATGTTGTCGTTTCCTCTGTCCTTGCGTCATTGGTAACGCGGGCCGCGGTTGGATATCATCCCCTCATTGATTTAGGTGAGTCTTTCCCCTTGCAGTCGCTTCCCGATTATCAGGTGGGTCGCATCCTCGGTATCATCAGAACTTTGTCGGACTCGCTTTCTCAAGTTCCTCACCTCAGGAGACTGGATTGATGCTCTCTGGTCACATATCCCTCCCAACTGGTGCCGCGCAGGGTCTTGGGTCTCACTCCAGGCGCAGATCGCTTCCCTGCATGCACGGTTCGGGCTACCCGGATCAGGGAAATTTCCGCGATTTTCGGTCGTACTCGATCCGCTTCCTCGCTCTGCTTCTCAGAATTCTTCACCTCCACCATCATCGGCATCAGCGGCTCAGGTGGCGCTTTTCGCCCCAACACTCTTTATGGGAGCAATGACGGGGATGATCTTCGGTCAGCTCGTCTCACCGTGGGCAGTTTCTCAAAGCGCGATCTTCGGTGTCATCGGCATGGGAGCCGCCTTTGCAGGAGCAGCACGTGCACCGATGACCGCAGTTCTCATCATCGTCGAGATGACCGGTCAACCTCTTTGGTTTTGCCAATGATGCTCGCTGTCATCATTGCTACCTTCACTTCGCGACTTTTCACTCGTTCAACGGATCTGCGAAAAGCTTCGCCGCCGAGGTGACGTTCTCCACGAGCCCGTGCACCGACGACACCCTGCTTGGCCGTCAAAGCGCGCGTCAACTCATGACAAAACCAAGCCGAGTATTAACTGATGACATGACGCTTCTACAGGCGCAGGAGTATTTCCAAGCAGCGTCTGTCCCGTGTCTTCCTGTCATCGCCTCGACGGATCGCTATCGTGATCAGCCCCGTTACTGGGGATGCTCACCGTAAATGAACTCAGTTCTTTCCTCGCGAGGACTTCCCTCCACGCACGATCTCATTCTTGCGCTGAACACGTCTTCTTTCACTCCCCTGTTAGCTCCTCCTCCCCTAATCCTTTTCTCGCATGAGTGCGGACGATAATCGTGACTCGCGGTCGTAGACAGTGGACCCCACAACCTCTCATCTCTTAGGATGGATCACCCAGCAAGCCTCGTGAAAGAAGATTGCTACGCAACAAAAGCGCGCATCGCAGCAGGACGCAAAACATCATGTGGGATCTCGTTGGGAAAGAACACCATTCCAGCTACCTGAACACGTAGACTGAAGGCATGTCTGAAACGCACCCGAACACAGGAACTTCAGCCGAGAACACTAGCGTTTTACCCAGAGCCCGCCCTTAGGTAACGAAGACGTTATCGACGGTGAAACCCACGCTTTGGAATGCTGCCGACCCGTCTTGGTTCGTATTGACGAGAGCACGACAATCCCCGACTTCTGGGCCAAGCGCGTCCAGCGCCCCAGCGCCCGCTTATTGCACGCAAGCTCGAAATGGGATCGACGTGGCAGCAACATGACTGCACGCAGAGTTCTACGAAGACGTCCAGACCACGGCAGCTGGGCTCATCGGTCTGGGGCTTAACTATGGTGATGCAATCGCGATCATGTCACGGGCAACACGTTTACGAGTGGACCTCCCTGAACTGCCGCATGGACCGCGGGGTTCTCTCGTTTCGATTTATGAAACATCCTCTGGCGAGCAGATTAGTACATCATCAAAGATGCGACGTCCGTGCCATAGTGACGGAAACAGTCACCCAGCGCGAACTGGCACTGGATGCGTGTCACTGTCTTAGTAAAGATGACATCGCTGTCGTTATCCTTGATGCGGAGGCAAGCTGACCATCCGGGATGCGGGTATTACGGTGCCACGCGCGTCTGTTGCAGCGCGAACTCCAAGCACTGACAACCGATACCCTGCGACGATCGTTTACATCGGGGACGACGGGACGCCGAGGGCACTGAAATCACCCACAGCAATTTCACTGAGCTCGCGCTCAACTCCCATGCGTGGATGCCTGAAATTGCCATGGGGGCAAGATTCATGTTGTCCTTTTCCTTCCCCTCGTCCATGTTTTCGCGACGTTTCCTTCAGGTATTTCAGCTCAGTGGCGAAGAATCCTAGCCACACCCGATATCAAGAATCTGCTCGGACCTGGCAGCTTTCAAACCTCATATCTGCTTGTTGTGCCTCGTGTCCTGAAAAAGATTTACAACTCAGCCGATGCGAAGGCAGGTCGCGGTGGAAAGCAGAAGATCTTCCGCTGGGCTGCAAACGTGGCTGTCAATACTCGCGAGGCGCTAGAAACTCCGAGAGCCCCTCACGCCGACTGAAGATTTCAGCACGCTGCCGCTACCCGTTTGGTTTATTCAAGATTCTGCAGCTTGTCGGAGGCAGTGCTCACTCATCATCTCCGGTGGCGCTCTGCTCTCGCAAAGACTTGCCCATTTCTATACCGGACTTGGACTTCCGTTTTGAAGGCTATGGCCTTACCGAAACTGTAGGTCCTCTTTCGGTGAATACACCCCTGCTTGTCAAAGATCGGGACCGTTGACAGCGCTCTCCCCTTTCAGTGCGCATCTCCGAAGAAGGAGAAATCCTCGTAGGGACCTTCGGTTTTCCGCGGCTACCACAACAATCCCGAGGCCACTGCCGAGGCCTTTACCGAGGACGGTTGGTTCAAGAGTGGTGATTTAGGCTCGCTTGACCGCGATGGTTACGTCCGGATTACGGGTCGCGCTAAAGACATGTATTGTCACCGCAGGCGGAAAGAACGTCGCCCCGCGTCACTGGAAGATCCTTGCGTAGCCATCCGTTGATCTCGCAGGTTGTTGTTGTGGGCGATAAGCGTCCCTTCGTTTCGGCGCTCATCACTCTCTGGCCCAGAAATGCTTCACTGTGGCTCAAAAACCACGGATTACCTCCCATGTCAATCAACGAGGCCGCCACGAATACTGAGGTGCTCTCGGCCTGGAACGCGCGTGGGCGCGCGAATGAACATGTTTCACGCGCAGAATCGATTCGAAAGATCCACGTCCTCTGAGCGATTTCACCGAGGCGAATGGACTCACCCCTTCTCTCAAGGTCAAACGCAAGGCAGTTCTTCAGCGCTATGCTAGAGGGTGATCGACAGCATCCACGGGGCCCTGTTCAGCGAATAAGAAAACCGGACTAAACACGCACTAGACGTGCCCAGCGCATTGAATCACCAATGAATTAACGGCTCTACCCGGGCGCATCGCTTGAGGGAGAAGCGATGCACCGGGTTCTTCTGATGCGAGGCCAGAGCAGCGGTTGGCGGCGGCATGAGCCGCACGCAGGGCGGGATAAAGTCCCGCAACTGCTCCAATCGCCAAGGGAGCACCCGAGCCTGCGGCGATGACATACCACGCGATGGTGACGCGCCAGCCGTATGCACACACATCCCCCAGGTGACAAGTGTCTAATAACGCACCCAACACAGCCACCGAGGAAGAGAGGATCAAGGCCTCGGCAAGGAATTGGATGCAAATATGTCCGCGACGCGCCCCAGTGAGCGCCTCAGGCCAATCTCGACGCCTTTCAGGGCACCGAGATAATCATGGTGTTCGCAACCCTGATTCCACCCACGAGCAGTGCGATCGATCCCACCCGGCAAGCAGAGTTGTCGAGTTTGATCCGCAGCATTCTGTGCGGCAAGGCATCAGAAGGACGTGAAACTTTCCGTCGGTCGCGCTGCGGGCAAGAGGTTGGACCAAGAAGCTCTCTGACCTGCTCGATTCCGAGAATCTTCGGGAGCGCTCGTAGAGGGTCGCTGGTGTTGACCTACGCCAAACAACTTCTGCGCAATAGGTATACCAATGAGCTGCATGATCGAGTTCTTCTGCCAGAGAGTGCAGGTTCAAGAATCGCCTTTTGACTGTAAAGAAGTGTTCCCAAAGCCAGACCCGCCGCCCGGACTGTTCACGCCCAAGAGGCTGGCAGTCTGGGCTCCCAAAACCACTCCTGGATACTGCGATGTCGCTTCATTCAGCCACGCTCCGCGAGCGACTTTCCCCGAAACAACATCAAGGAGGTTGGTCGGAGCAGCCATCGTGAGGATTCCACCCGTTGCATTCGGGTCAATCAGGCGCGAGCGATACACCGTAACACCCGAAAGCGTAGAGGTTGAAGAGGCATCTCACCCCCGGAATCCATCCGAATTCGACCGACTGAATCTTCGGCGTAGGACAAAGATTGGCTCGATAGATCTGCACCAGAGCGAGCCGTCAGCATATTGGTTCCCCAGAGCCTGAAAGCTGCTCATGAGCTGAGCGCCTGAGAGGATGCCGGAACACCGACAAGCTGACCATCGCAGCGATACCGATGGCAATACCCAGGGCGGACAGAACAGCGCGCATCGGCCGCGCACGCAAACCGCTGACCCCGAGGCGCGCAAAGCATCACTACTTCGTAGACGCGAGGAGCACGACCTGAGTTTCGTCGCCGCTCACAAGATCACCTCGCTACCCGAGTCTGAGACAACTCGACCATCACGGATCGCGATTTTGTCTGGGGAGTGAGGCAGCAGATCGTTGTCGTGAGTAATAACGATGATCGTCGTCCCGCCTCGTTCAACTCACGAAGCAGCGTGACGATCGCATCCCTCGAACGCGAGTCAAGATTTTCCTGCAGGTTCATCGGCCAAGAGATGGCCGGCCTCTACCAGCGCTCGTGCGATCGCAACGCGTTGGCGCTCGCCTCCAGACATTTGATGGGGACGGTGCTCAATACGGTGCCCCAGTCCCACTTTTTCCAGGGCTTCGCGTGCTTTTTTCGCGGCGTTGTGCCCGTGGAATCCCACGATAAAAGCGGGCCATCGGCAACGTTGTCCAAAAGCAGTCACTCCCGGAGAGAGGTGAAGTGCTGGAAAACAAAAGCCAATAAGAGAAGCACGAACACGATAGTTCAGCATCGTTGAGGGAAGAGACATCCATACCATCGATCATTACCGAACCGGAATCAGGCCGATCTAGGTGCCGATCAGGTTTAACAGCGTTGATTTCCAGACCCCGACGGACCGACGATTGCAACGAATTCTCCCCTGCTGACGCTCAGACTCACGCCATCACAGGCGTTAACCGGCGGCGATCCACTATGAGGCGACGAACTTCGCGCACTTCTAGAAGTGAACTCATCGGTTTGGCACCACCACGTTGTCCCTCATGCAGATCATCGGAAGTGACCTCAACGCGATCCCCTGCGAATAAACCTGTCTCGCACCGGAACGCGAGTTGTCTGCATCGTCCTGATGAGCTCAACTCGAATTGATCAGGCGTGATGGCCACCAGAGCTCCCAGCGGTACTGAAAGGACATCCTTCTTCGTCTGCGAGGTGATCCCTGGCGACACCGAGGCCTCTTGGAGCTTTTCTGTCGCTGCCGGATCATCAGGGGTCACATGATCGGGATAATGCGATCCTCGTGTTTCCCTGCTGATCCGCCCCTCTGAAGTGGTCTTTTCTTTTGGCGGTTCTACCGAGGAGATCGTGCCCTTCGTCGTTTGCGCGCCCGGAGGCGAATCGTCACCGCGCTCCCAACCACGCCGAGCGCCTGATCCGGAGAGCTTGAGATTTGCCGAAATGATCTGCCTGGAAGACGAGGGCCGCAAAGAGTTCCGTTCCGTTTGCGGCACTATCACCGACCCGCGCTTTAAGTGCGCCAACTCGAAGGTCTTCCGAAGCGAAGAGAACCTGCCCCAGCGGAAGGACCCATCGCGTGCAATTCCCAGGACTTTTGCCACTGGCTGATCGCCGCTGAGTGCGCCAATCGAAATGAGAATCAGCTTCTGCGGTGAAATGTCCCAACTTTGCTAGAGACTCTTCGAGCTGCTTGACGTCTTCACCATCGCTCATTCCACTTTCAAAAAGTACGCCACGCAGGTGTGCTTCCGTGAAGGAGATAGGGCTCGACCTCCAACCGTGTAGATGCGTTCACCAAGTTTGATCGTCGAACCCGGGGTGGGAAGAGCCGTGATCACACCATCAAAGGCAGATTTCTGTGTGTAGGAGTCCGCGTAATGAAGGGTTCCCTGGACAGTTGTTTTCCGACCAGATCACTGCGAGTAATCTCCGCTTGCACCCGAGTATTCAGCTGCATCTGAAGCTGCTCCAGAGCTATGTGCGCAACCGCTCATACATGCGAGTGCAATCGCCGCAGTTAGGACATGCACTACCGCGATGCGATGAGATGTAAGGATGGATTTTCACTTCCCACCCTGGGGTTCCCCAAAGCACTTGTTGACGGCGTCAGTGGGAATATTTTTGAATACTCACGCCTTCACCGGGCTTGGGGTCTTTGACGTCATAGCCAGATCCCTGAGGCACTGTGCACCCTGTAACGAGCAATTGGCGTGTGGCGGCATCATTGGTGAGGTCATCTTGCTCTCCGACCAGAGAAGAAACCTCTGCATACACTTGTTGATCGCGCCGTTAGAGGCATCTGAAGTGTCGGTTAACTGATCGGGAGTAAGACCGGTATCAGGGACATCATGTAGCCCTGTGCCCGCATGCATTGCCTGAATGCAATATTGGGGTCTTTTGAACTGGACGAGGCCGCGCTAGCTGCGCTTGATGAGCCTTTACCGTGCGCCTGTGCTGTTTGGGATGAGACATGTCCTCCTTGGCTGCAGGATGCGAGGAGGAAGGTCAGGGCAAGCGCACCGAGCGCAAGTCGACGGGAGGGACGAGGATTCTGCATCGAATCTCTGTTGTTTATAACATTTTCGCATCGTTTGATAACGAATTGATAACATCTTACATCAGGAGCTGCGAGAATCAATCCCATTAGGGGATGAACAGATCACAATTCTGACTGCGAGTAAAGCAGCCTTAATATCCTCGTGGTGACGAATAACTTCTTTAACCATAAGTTCAAGAATTTCTCAGCAAAATCTGGATCCAAACCAGATTCTGCCGCGAGCGCCCGGAGACGTGCAATCTGGACCCTGTTCACGGGCGGGATCGGCGGGCGGAAGCTCATGAACCGCTTTAATGACACCCACTTTTTGGAGTACAACGGAAGCGTTCCGCAAGGATGTGAATCAGAGGCAGCATCGATATTATCGATCGTTTTTACGTGCTTCGATCAGTTCGCTCGGTAGCTGATTCTCTGCCACTACTCCCCAACCAACTTAGGCGCTTTGCACCGAATCGGGCTCGGCCTCGTACAGCCCAGCGCTTCCCTGTCCAGGGACAGCATCACGGGTTACCACCACGCGCAACATCATCGCGGAGGAAGGTCGAACATCAGGTCAGACAGCGTCGCCCATGACCGAGGACAAACCTCGCGCACCGGTCTTACGCTGATTTGCCAGCTCGGCAATCGCAAGAAGTGCATCATGGGTGAACTCTGGGTAATTCCATCAAGTTCAAAGAGGTGCTGATACTCGGAGAAACCAAGCAATTCGTTGGCTCGGTCAACACTCGAACCAGATCTTCCTCAGAAAGTTCTTTAGTCGAGGTCAGTCACGGGAAGACGACCGATGAAATTCCGGAATCATACCGAATTTGTGAAGGTCTTCAGCGTTGACAGACTCGTAAAGGTCACCCATCTCAGCAGCAGACTTCAGCTCGGACCCAAAACCGGTCGAACGCTGCCCCTAGCGAGCCTTCACAATGTCTTCAATCCTGCGAATGCTCCCGCAGCAATGAAGAGGATTCCGAAGTATCGATCTCCAAAGAACTGCTGGTGCGGGTGCTTGCGTCCGCCCTGCGAGGGCACTAGCAAACAGTTCCTTCAATGATCTTCAGAAGAGCTTGATGCACGCCTTCACCAGAGACGTCTACGCGTGATGGAGGCGTTTTCTCCCTACGTCCGATCTTGTCAATCTCATCGACGTAGATGATGCCGCGTTCGGCCTTCTTAATATCTCCGCCGGCTTCTTGAATCAGGCGAAGCAAAATATTTTCAACGTCTTCACCGACGTAACTGGCCTCGGTCAGGAGCCGTCGCATCAACAATTGCGAAAGGCACATCAAGCAGGCGCGCCAAGCAACGAGCCGAGTGAGTCTTACCGGTACCCGTGGGACCGAGAAGCAAGATATTCGACTTCGTGCCATACATATCTTCTTCATTACCGGCTTCGCGCGAGCGACGCGCTTTGTAGTGGTTGTACACAGCTACCGAAAGTGCACGCTTCGCACGGTCCTGGCCGATGACCCAGGAGTCAAGGAGTTATAGATTTGAGGCTTGAGGGTGGGAGAGAGGAAGGCTGGCTTGTCGGCTCGGAATCCTCGGCGATGATTTCATTACAGAGGTCAACGCACTCGTTGCAGATGTGAGACACCGGATCCACCAATGAGCTTTGCGGACCTGTTTCTGGCTCTTTCCACAGAACGAGCACTTCAGGGCCTCTGCTCCGTCGGTTAAACGACTCACCTGCGCCTCCTGAAAACTATCCCAGAAAAGTGGGCTTTTTACTGGAATCAGCCTAATTCACACGGTCCCTAACAGCGAATTGACGCGCGGAATCCAGTGTAAGACCGGTCATTCGACTAGGAACGGAGAGGCACCAGCACTCTCCCCGCTTGCCTTTAAACAGCGACTGTGTTGTAGTCGCAAAGTTGTCAACTCAGTTCTGCGCTTTGCGAAGCCAAAACCTGGTCGATCAAACCATATTCCTCAGCCTGAGCGGCGGTGAGGATCTTATCGCGCTCGATATCGCGACGAACTTCCTCGACCGGCTTACCCGAGTGAGCAGAGAGTGTCTCTTCGAGCCACAGACGCATGCGGTCAATTTCATCCGCAATAATCTGGATGTCCGAGGCCTGCCCCTGCATTCCTTCCATCGCGGGCTGGTGGATCAGCACGCGAGCGTTAGGAAAAACAAGGCGCTTACCTGGAGAACCGGCAGCGAAGAGGACAGCAGCGGCAGATGCTGCTTGACCCAAAGCAAACGGTCTGGACCTGCGGCTTGATGTACTGCATCTGTCGTAGATCGCGGTCATTGCGAGGTGAATGAGCCGCCGGGCGAATTGATGTACATCGTGATCAGTGAATCGGGATCTTGAGATTCAAGAACCAGCAGCTGAGCCATGATGTCATCCGCACTGGCGTCATCAACCTGCACGCCCAAGAAGACAATGCGGTCTTCAAAGCTTTTGCGTAAGGGTCCTGACGCTTGAAACCATATGCGCAGTGCGCTCTTCAAAGTTCGGAAGAACGAACGCGCCTTGAGGCATCTGGCGGGCAACTGCGTCGAAATAGGGCTGAGTGCTCGCTGGTTTTTCCTCCACGGTTGCCAATTTCCTGTGGGCTGTCGATAACCTGATCGACAAAGAGCCGTATTCCAGCGCTTCCTGAGCCGTGAACCAGTGGTCACGATCGCCATCTGCCTCAACCTGCTCGACAGACTTGCTGGTGCGCGAGGCGGTGATCTGAGCCAGTTCCTCTTCATGCCCGAGATCAGATCCGCGTTGATGCGAATATCGGTTGCGCACCGCCTGCGCCTCCCAAGGCTGGTGGAGCAAAACACGAGTGTGCGGGTGATGTAGCGCTCGGGAGCGCCTGCCGTCAGCAGGAACTGCCCCATCGATGCTGCAAGGCCCATACCGACAGTGACGACATCGGGCTTCACGTACTGCATGGTGTCGTAGATAGCCATACCGGCGGTCACGGAACCACCAGGAGAGTTAATGTACGGGTAGATATCGCGTTCGGGATCTTCGCAGCCAGCAAAAGGAGCTGCGCACAGATCGCGTTTTGCGTTGTCGTCTCGCACCTCGCCACCGAGCCAGATGATGCGCTCTTTCAGCAGGCTGGTAGACCGAATCTCCCAGTCCCATGGGCGTTTTCGTTTCCGCCCTGAGGCTTGAATAGTCATTCACGCTCTCCTAACAAATTGAGGGTCCGGTTCCAATCACGAAACCTCACTGGGTCCAAAACTCATCGGTTCATCGAAGACTTGGCGCTCTAAAAGCAGTCTTGCTCGCTCAGGGCGCATGGAAAAGGCCCAAACACCGCAGCCGTTATGCAGTGTAAAAGTGAAACCACGGCTTTCGGCCCACACCTCAGTCATGAGTTCCGCGAAGCGGAAATCTTAGCGACGCTCGAGATCGCTCACTTCTCGTCGGCGATCTCAGCAGCTGCTTCCTCGACCTCTGCAACGGTCTCTGCTGCAGCCTCGGCCGCTGCTTCGTCGTCGGCCCTTGCCAAGGAACCTCGGAAAAGATCGACATCGTTGCCTGCGGTGTCCTTAACGGTAACCTCACTGAGGACCTCGATCAGGGCCTTTGCACGGCCAAGATCGGCGACAACAGCAGAGATCTGCTGGGGATCAGAGAACAGGCGGTTGATGTCCATGCCGTAGTTCTGGGACATCTGGATTGCGTAATCGAAGAGCTCCTGCTGTCCGACCTGAACCTCGTTCTTCTTGGCGAGTTCTTCAGCCAGGATCTCAGTGCGGTATTCCTTCTCGATAGCCTCGCGAGCTTCCTTCTTTGCCTTTGCGGAAGCATCTTCTGCAACGCGGTGGCTGAGCTCGTGCTCGATGACCGACCCAGGAAGAAGAATTTCGGTGCGGGACAGGAGGTTCTCAACCAGACGGTCGCGTGCCTGCAGTGCCTGCTGGGACTGCTTGGTCTGTGCAGCCCTGCTTTCGAGGTCTCCTTCGGCTCGTCGATGGTGTCGAACTCGGAAACCATCTGAGGCGAAATCGTCGTCGGCCTCGGGAAGCTCGCGCTCGCCTGCCGGACTTAACGGTCAGGGTAACCTCTGCCTCTTCGCTCTTCGTGCTCTCCGCCCTTGAGGGTCGAGGGTGATGGTGACGAGTCACCTGCGTGGGTCTTACGCAGCGCAGTGTCCTGGCCGTCGAGCATGGTGCCCGAGCCAATTTCGTAGGAAACGTCAGAAACGGAGTCGACCTCTTCACCGTTGATGGTGGCAACCAGATCGATGGTCGCGAAGTCGCCGGTCTTGGCCTGACGCTTGATGGTCTTCAGGATGCAAACGTCCACGGTGCATCAAAGCTCTTCCTGAACGTCTTCGTCGGTAACCTCAACGGGATCAACCTCGATGACGGTGTCCTGCCGTATTCGGGGATATCGAATGCCGGAACGACATCAACCTGAGCGGTGAAGACCAGCTGGCCGGTCAGTTCACCACTGGTCGAGGGGATCTCGGTGACCCTCAACCTCGGGCTGGGACATGGGACGCAGTTCGTTCTCGGAAACAGCAGCAGAGCTGACCGGAAGGAACCTCATTGACGACCTGCTCGATGACGGCTGCACGGCCGAAACGCTGGTCGATGATGCGAGCGGGAACGTGACCCTTACGGAAGCCGGGAATGGACACCTGATTGGCGATGCTCTTGTACGCCTTGTCCATCTCTGACTTCAGTTCCCAACGGGAGTTTCCAACAGTCAGACGAACCTTTGTGGGCTCGAGGTCTCAACAGTGCTCTTCACGTGGATTCTCCAGGTCTTTTCTTGGGCGCAAAATGCGCGTATTTCAACTGAACTAGCCTACAACAGCTCACGCCAAAGCTGCTAGCTGGCTGTGCGCTTTCACATTTTCCGCAGGCTTCCGTCACCGGAACGATGTTCTTTCATTTGCTGCTCAACCGACCTCACCCACGAGGCCACAGCGACGTTGGCAATAAAAAGTCAGGTGACAGGATTTGAACCTGCGACCTCTGCTCCACAGCAGATGCGCTGTACTGCGCTAGCACCCCGTGAGATGAATGTCAGCGCGTCCAATACGGGACTTCACCCTAAATTTCGCAATCGCAGAAATAATCAGGTAATATCGATCCGCACGCGGGTGTAGTTCAATGGTAGAACCTCAGCCTTCCAAGCTGATGGTGCGGGTTCGATTCCCGTCACCCGCTCAGAGTAAAGGAGCCCCGGTTTTTCCGGGGTTCCTTTTCATTTTGCCTGCGTTCCTGCCCAAAGGACCGCATGGGCCAGAATGCCTGCTAGAACGTCGATGTATCAATCACAAAGCGGTGCGCGCACCTTTGAGGCCACAACTTTGTCGCATGGCCTCGGTAATGGAATCGCCGTCGATGATTTCAACCACGGGACGCACGCCGTGCTGGGCGCAGAACTCCAGCATCTCCTGAGTTTCAGCAATACCGCCAATCTGCGACCCTGCAACGACTTTGTTTCCGTTGACCACAGCTCGCATGGGAATCACCATCGGGTTCTCGGGAAGACCGACATCAACAAAACACTGAAAAGGCTTGAGTGCGCGGATTGAGTCCCGGGTAATCCAGGTCATCCGCACTCACCGTGCAAATAATGAGGTCAAAAGACGAGGCCAGAGACTCGATGGCGCCTTCTTCTGCAGTTGCGTAGAAAGCGGTGGCACCAACAATGGCAACTTTCTTTCCCGGACCTGCGCCCCAACGCCGATGCGGTCCCCATTTAATTTGGTGACTCCTTCGCCAACTTTGGTGACAACACCAGCAATCCCATGCCCCACCAACAAAGGGATGAGGAATCGGTCCCCACTCGCTGCGAGCAGGGTGAATATCAGAGTGCAGATTCCCGCATATTAATGTCGAAAAGTACTTCACCCACTCCCGGGTTCACGAACATCAATCATCATGGGGTGATACTGCGATCGCGCATCATCACATGCATAGGCACCGGACTGAGGCATCCAAGCTCCTTTGTTTGCTCCCAGCGCTGAGCACCCCGCCACACGGCACGTGCGGGAAGCCTCTCGCACGCACTTGCACACAAGCTAACACTCAAAACATATGAAAAACCCTCAGAACCTTATGGTCCTGAGGGTTGTACCGTGGCTGACGGGACTCAGAACCCCGCGACGTCCTGGACCACAACCAGGTGCTCTACCAACTGAACTCACAGCCACCATTGAGCGCCGCGAAAAACGCAACGGAGAAACTCAACATCTGGGCACGCCAAGTGAGAAATCGAAAAGCGAAAGCGTGGTGATTGCCACATGAATAGACGTCCTCCCCGCTTCGCAGGAAACGAGGAGACCAAAAGCAGTTCTTATATCTCACCAGAAGGCACGGGTAGAGATCGCGTCAGCGAAGTTACCCAGCGCATCGGGTGTTGCTTCCAAGTAGAGGTCCGCGTCCACCAAGGACACCTCCATCACTCGGAAGGAGCCTTCACCATCGGGAACCAAGTCCACACGGTTGTAGAGGAGCAGTTCATCGCGCCCCAAACGCGAACGCATGTACCCATGCAGGACCCGACGTGATCTGCTCACCCCACTGCCACGTGGCGGTATCTGCGGACGGGCGGTCACCACGGCCTCGTGCATGGAAGGATCGGTGACCGAAGAAGGGTGCAAAACCGCGCGCTTCTCAACTGCGTGGGAAAGCAAACCGTTGAAGAAGACCAGCGAGACCTCACCGTGGACATCGATATCTCTCAAGGTAGCGCTGAAGCATCACAGAACGGCCGTCATCAAGCAGTTCCATGGTTTGAGCCAAAGCCGCTTGACGCTGTGCGGTATCGATAGCGGTGTAACGGCCGATATCACGCACGCGAAGAAACCGCAGATCTACAACGAAATCACCTGGAGCGGGAAGCGCGAGTGAACTTGATGCTTCGAAAAACCGTGCGTGGGCTCAAGCACGTCGTAGGAATAACAGGAAGCAGGCCTCAAATCCTTCATGTAGTGCTTGTCAGTGTTCCACTCCATGACATCCGCATGGTTGAGCAGACGCGGCACTGAATTTGCCCTAGTTAATAAATTCCTGACGTTGCGTCGCGTAATCCGGAAACAGATCGGATCACGCAGACCCCGCTGCATCCCAATCGACCGTGGGATCATTCCAAATAGCAATCTAGGGTCATTCCACGCTCTGCAAGAGCGTCAGAATCCACTTTCATCGGAGAAAAAGCCCGCATATTCTCCGAGGTGACAAAGGTAACCTTGGGTTTTTCGTCATAAAAATATCTTACCTTAGTCCCAGGGGCGGCTCATGGCTTCCTCAGCAGGAGGTCACTCAATTCGGTGTAGCTCAATCCGGCTTCGCCCCACACACGCGGATACAGCGATAAACGGGTAAAGCCGGCATGGTGTTCAGCTTCATTCACAGATGATCGTGGGTTGCATCGTTATAGAAGAAATCGACGCGGGCCCTCACGCTCCAGCGCCTCGAAAGCCTTGAGTGCGGTTTCTGAATACGAGCCGTCTTCTTGCGGAACATCCGCCGGGCACATGAGCGAAATCGCATCGGTATCGACGTACTTCAGGGCGTAGTCGTAGAACTCACCCTCTGGAACACCGATTTCACCCAAAGGTGCAGCCATCGAATCGCCGCCCGCAGGAACGCGCACACCCACCTCGACCTCGCGGCCGCAGGCCCATGGCCTCGACGATAATTCGCGGGTCACTTGCGGCCGCTTCTGATGATGGCAAGGTCCAGCTGATCGAGAATCCACGCGAAATCCCAACCGAGGAACCATCGCGAGTGGGTTTGACGAAGACCAGGTAGCCCAGGGCCTCAATCCGCGAGCGCACCTCCTGGGGATCGCGTGGACCACTCCTTCTCGGTCACCAGTTCCCATCGGCCAACTGCAATCCCCGCCTCGGCAAGGACAGTCTTCGTTAGGTGCTTATCCATTGAAACCGCGCTGGACGTCACCCACAGCCGACGTAACGCACATTTGCCATCTCGAAGAGGCCCTGATCGTTCCGTCTTCGCCATAAGGACCGTGCAGAAGCGGAAGCACAACATCGATAACCCAGATCCTCAACGCTGACAATCCGTGCATCATCGTCTTCAGTGCGGTCGTAGGTGGTTTCGACCAAACGAGCAAAGCCTGGAAGTAGGCTTTACTCGGCTGAGTCCCGGCTCAATAGTTGTATTCGAGGCCGTGCGCAGGTCGACAAGCTCAGGGTTGCTATCGACGTGCACCCATTGACCGTCTCGGGTGATTCCAACCGCAAGCACATCGAAGCGTTCGCGATCGATCGCATCGAAGAACACCGGCAGCGGTCGCGCAGGACACCAGGTGTCTCGCTGGAGCGTCCGCCGAAGACGACGAGGACGCGAGGACGTTTGACTTCACTCATGGCCTTAACCCTACCGCGTGGCCAGCCCGCAGCGTCATTCTTCATGCCCGCGTCATTCGATGTTGAACACACTCAGGGTTTCAATCGGTATCGACTACACCAAAGGTCAAGGTTCCACTCCCCGATCCCTCCCGCCCACATTAGGATGAGGGAAGTCAAACTCGTAGATCGCTCAAGGAGGAGATTGTGGAAGACGCGTCATTTTTCATCTCATGCGCGCTAGTCCTTCTAGCCTCACTCAGCGGATGCTCCCCACCCCGCGCCTTCGGCAAGCAGCTCAGCCACGGCCTCGGCGAGCGAAAGTGCGTCTCCTCCCCCTACTCCGAGGCCACGCCCTCTTCCACCCAGGCTCCTCAGATGGGAAGAAATTCCCTCGCGAAAGGCATCCCTGACGCAGGGTAAGAAGATGCTAATCACGCACCTGTCTTCCACGACCTGCGCGTTGGCGAACACGATACTTTCTACAGGGTCGTCGTTGAGTTCACGGGAAGCGACGATGTGGGATGGCAAGGCGGGTGGACGACTTCGCCAGCAAACCCAGGGTAAAGGTGATCCAATTGATCTCAGGACACCGATTTACCTTGAGCTGCTCTTTGAAGGCGGAGCCATGCCCGTCAGCGAAGAACTGCAAAAAGGACTACTGCAAGGGCGAAAAACCAAGGAAGTCGGGCTGATTCTTGTACGCGAAGACGGAAGCTTTGAGGCGAATACGCACATCGTGATCGGGATGGATCACAAGCGCAGGTCACTGAGTGCTTGAGCAAACCGCGCGTGGTGGTTGATATCGCGAAGTAAGAAGTATGGGTTGATCCATCGCTTCTTCAGTTTTGCGATCCCGACACTCTGCGGGGCATCTTCTCCGCGAAGAGCGGCAACTGATCAATCATCGCGCGCTGAATACGTGCGGTCGCTTCATCAACAGCGTGATGATCAGCAGAACCGGTGTCGTGGCGAAGGTCATTCAGGTCGATTGGCTGGCCAATGCGGACGCTCACTTTGCGTTGAGGACGAAAAACTCGATCAGCGCTGATCCCGAACGCATAATTTTTGCTCTCCCCAGTGAATGAAGGAATAACATCAACCCCCGTGTCCAGAGCAAGACGCGCAGCACCGGTCTTGAATGCGCATCGGCCATTCCTCGGGTCAGTGGTCAAGGTGCCTTCAGGGGTACATTACCACACTCGCCGTCACGAAGTGCCTTCGCTGCCGAGGCCAAGATTGCCTCGGTTCCTTCGACTTTCGATCGACCGGAAGCAGTTGCATCTGACGCATGGCCCCGCACCCAAAAGCGGGACCTTGAATAGCTCTGACTTGGCCATAATGCGCACGGGAACATCACGCTCATCATGACCCACAGTAAGCAGACTGCATCAATGTTTGACAGGTGGTTACATGACCAGCAGGTATCCGCGGTCCTTGGGAAGATTTTTCAAGACCTTCGACGTCAATCTTCATCCACGGGACCATAAAGCTGCGAAAACGCCTCGCGCGAAACGGTAAAACCTGTGAGTCGGTGAGTCATGTGTAGTCTATCCAAGCAAGGTGCTGGCCAAAGATCAACAAGACAGCGCTGAACGAGCTACAAGTTCGCGCTAACTCCCACGAATCTATACAAAGACGCGAAAACCCTCCAGGGCTGACCGAGAGTTTCAAGGGGGCCTTCTCCCACTCTGGTCGCCATCTCCCATTGCAACTCAAGCCGGCACTATCCAAAATCTTGACGCTGGTGACCTCTTCGACGTGAAGGATCGGATCATCAACTTTTTCGCATCGCAAGAACCCGTGCAAGAACACGGATCGCATGATGCTTTGGGCACCGGGTCAACGATGAGAAGTTCCAGACGACCGTCGCTGGGATTGGAACTGGGAACAATATTGATCCCACCGCCAAACCATCCGGAATTGGAGACTGATAAGCCACCCCGGATACGCTTCGAACGCCATCTACTTCAATTTTCCATTGTTTTGGGCTGGAACTGCTGAAGGGCGCGCAAAGCACCCCAGGCGTATGCGAAAGTACCTGAGGCAATAGATGTGTCATTTGCGATCTGGTTCGCCAGAGCATCTAAGCCGAAAGAAACAATTCCCAGCACCTGAGCCGGGTTTTCTTCGAGGTCCTCGGTCGGCGACGACGGTCGTTGCCCAGCGGCATCTTGCCTCGTTTTCCCATTGAGCGGCGCGCACCTGCATTGCGTCGACGCCTCTGATCCGAGGATGCCCCCGCGCCTCAGCACAGATTTCGAGGCTTTGGCAGGTTCCGTACACATGCGCGACCGCGTCCGTCCCAATTCAGGCAACGGCACAGACTCATTTCCTCTCCTCCGGGACAGAATCACCACTCCCCGCGTACCCCAACCTGGGTGGCAATGCGGGCGATGTAGCTATCGCCACCCTAAAAACCCAACCCAGTGATTGGTGCATGCCGCCAAAGCTGCCGGATCATCCGAGCTGCGAGTAACTCGAACGTCGACGTTCCACCCTGGGAGCGTAAAAGTGCCGCTACCTTGGGAGCTCGACGTAGCGCGCGACCTGTTTCCCGGAAAGCGCGAAACAAATAGCTTCAGTTTGGGTTGGGATGCCTGATCCACGACCGTGGCCTTCGAGAGGGTCGTCAGTCTTCGTATTCCACGCGAGCATTGAGCTCACGAAGCTTGCGGATGACGTGCTCGTATGCCGCAGAAATGACATCAATTCCTGACACAGTCGATGTACCGGTTGCGGTCAATGCTGCAATCAGTGTGAGAATCCGCGCGCAGGTCCGGAACGACAATATCTGCGGCATGCAGAGGCGTCGGTCCCGAAATAACTGCTGAGTGGTAGTAGTTCTTCTGACCGAAACGACAGGGGATTCACCCAAGCACCGCGATACACCTGGATATTCGCACCATCGACGCAGTGCAGAGGTGAAACCGAAAGCGGTTTTCGTACACCGTTTCGTGGACAATCGACAGGCCTCTGCTTGAGTGGGAGGGCGACAACCAGCGGTTGCCGCCAGTCGATCGCGAAGCCGATGAACCGGTTTCCAAAAGCGATGGAATGGAGTTCGCCACCCGGGTGGTAGAAGCGGATTACCTTCTGAATCGATATCAAACGCGCCACCGACCTTTCGCAAATGCTGAGAAGGTCGTCATATCTGGCCGATGCGCGCCGCGTACGCAAATATCGCCACCAGTCGCAAGAGCTGCAGCACCCGCATGAGGCGGCCTCGATACGATCGGGCAGAGCGGTGTGACGGTATCCGCTCAGGACCCACACCCTCAATGCGGATGGGTGCGGTTTAGTACGACAGAATAATGGCGCCCATCTTTCGCAAAACATTGATGAGGTCCCGCGATTTCCGGCTCAATGGCGGCGCCCTTCAGCGGTATTCCGTCATTACGAACCGCGGTCGAAGAGTCTGCTCGGTTGCGCTAACGGAGGGGAAGGGCAGCTCAATAATCGCGCCGTGAAGACCGGATGGGGCGCGGATATGGACGCCTTCAGGCTGCTTATCAACGATTGCGCCAAACCTACGCAGAGTTTCAGGTGGAAGTCGATGGGACGGCCACCGATTGCGCAGCCACCCAGCTCAGGAATGAAGGCTTCACCCAGCTGGTGAAGAAGCGGCCACAGAAACAAGCATCGGGATGCGCGAGGCCCCGGCAAGGGTGTCGATGTCCGAACGTAGGCAATGCGAACCCGCGAAGGATCCATTCGCAGCGAACCGCGCTCTTGATCGTAATCAACCTTGACACCGTGAAGGAAAGAAGGTCAGAGACCACGTCAACATCACGAATCAGGGGACGTTGTACAGCTCGGAGGGAGTATCTGCAGTGCAGCGACGCGAGCCATTGCTTTGGGGACAAAGTTCTTTTGCCCCGCGGACGGTATGGTCCCCTCAAGTGGCCACCTCAACTCGAAGTTTCGAGGACATAGTGATGCTCTCCTAGCTGTCGACTCTGTGACCACTTTTAGAGCAGCACGCCCTCATCGCGTGCGCTTAACGCATCTTGAGCGCGTGCGAATTACTCACCGGCGGGACGTGCGAAACGACCGGCTTCGAAGGCAAGGTCTTGGCCGGCAGAGTCTTTGGTTTTAAAGGAGGGACGACGCTCTTCGCAAGCGGTGATCTCGGCCTCGTGACAGGCGTCAGGCAATATCGTCCAGACCTTCCATGAGCGTCCAACGCACATAGTCATCAATATCGAAAGTGCAGGTGAAGTCACCACGGTCGCGGTCTGTCCTCGAGCGAAACGGTGATTTCAGCACGGGATTAGGCATCGAGCAGATCCCAAAGCTACAGTTCTGCTTTCGCCGATAATTCCTGTCACCAGGCCCCGTTTTTCCTGCATTTCCACAGGAAAATCTCAGCGACTTCGGTGCCAGGAACAACGCTTGAAGCCGTAGTCACGCACTGCCCAGATCGGCGTGTTTCACGCGAGGAGCCGGTGCCAAAATCAGGTCCAGCACAGCAAAACACCGCTGGTTGTAGGTTCGCAGTTCAAGATGAACTCCTGATCACGACGCCATGCCACATGGAACAGAGCATCGTCGAAAGCCAGTCTTGGTCACGCTGCCTAAGAAAGGCCTGCGCTGGATGATCTGGTCGGTGTCAACATTTGATGGCGCGGCGGAAACGCCAATACCCGGTGTGCGAGAATGAACTTTTTCCATGCAGGTTTTCCTTTCGAGTATGCTCAGCGGGTGCCAGTCGTCCCAGGTCGGCCGGAGAGGACAGGGTGCCGCGAATAGCGGTGGCTGCCGCGGACCGGAAGGAGAACCAGGTGGGTCCGCGAAAGCTTTTCCCGTCGGCCCTCAAAGCCTCGGTTTGACGTCGGGGCCAGATCGCTCCTGGAGGAGCAAGCTGGTCGGGATTCATTCGAAGGCAATCATCGGCTTGCACGGCATCACGCCATTCACGCTCGAGACTCAGTGACGCATCTTGTCCAGGCCTTCAGCTTCTGGCTTGCAGGGCGCACGCGAGCAGACCCCGGGACAGCCAGCATCCTGAGCAGGGTAGCTCAGTGCGGCTTCACGTGACCTAGCTGCGGCCTTGCACGGTCTTCAATGCCTGTTGGCACGATCCCAAGAAAAACTGTGTCGATCTTGATGTCGCGCATGGGAGTCACTGCCTCGAGTCCCATGTAATCCAGAGCCTTCTGCGCTGCGGCTCGCTTGATTTCGTCTTCAAAGTCCTCCGGGTTGGGAACGCTGCCCGAGAGCGGGACGCCCTGTCCGGGTTTGTCCCTCAGGCAACAAAAGGGCCCAAGTCCTCAGCATTCAGGACCACTTCAGCGTCAAAGACCGCATCTTCATCTGAGTGCAAGGTCTTCAGTACTCCCAGGGCACGATCCCATTTCTTCGCCTTCAGGTGCGTGCGGACGTCCCTTCAGGTATTCGAAGGTTGTTTCATCAGGGGGCAACCATTCCGCTCGAGCGTCCCGCTTCGATGGACATATTGCAGATCGTCATGCGACCTTCCATCGAGAGCTCACGGATTGCCTGACCAGCGGTATCGCGCGGACGTATCCTCGTCCCCCGCCGGTTCCGATCTTCGCGATGACGGCAGGATGATGTCCTTTCGCGGTGGCGCCCTTTCAGGCAAGGAGCCATTGACGGCAATGGCCATGGTCTTAAATGGAGCCATCGGCAGCGTTTGAGTCGCCAGAACATGTTCGACCTGGCTGGTGCCAATCCCTACTGCCAGCGCACCGAATGCTCCGTGGGTTGATGTATGCGAGTCACGCAAACAATGGTCATACCGCTGGTGAGCTCAATTGGGACCGACAACGTGAACGATTCCCTGGTCGGCATCACCCAGTGAATGCAGGCGGATACCGAATTCTTGGCATTCTTTCGCAGGGTGTCGATCTGCGTGCGACTGGTGATATCGGCTATCGGAAGGTCGATATTGACCGTAGGAGGTTGTGGTCCGGTTGCGATGGTGAGGTCAGGGCGACGGACCTGGCGTCCGGCCACGCAGACCATCGAAGGCTCAGGCTGGTCACCCGTGGACTAGGTGCAGGTCGATGTACAGAAGATCGGGCGCCGTTTTCACCGTGCATACTACGTGATCAGCCCAAACCTTTTCGGCCAGCGTTCCGCTCATTTCCCGCTCCATCATCGACTTTTCTTCCCATGATTGACACTTCCCGAGAGTTGACTTGATATCTCATTTACTGAGATGTGAGAATGTGTTCATGGGGATTCGAAGCCTTTCTGGAAGTGGTGTCGGCGTTCTGTAAATAGCTGCACTGGTTTTGAAGCGCACTTGAAGCAGGCCCGGCCCTGGCCCAATGGTTGCAACAACAGGTTTGGCGCGCCCCACTGCGCACCGCCTCGCAGTTGCACTGGAATATCACCGTTTCGTTGCACGCGATATGCAGTGACGTTCGTCTTAGGGACCGCGCCTTCAAGAACTTGCTTCCTCTGCGGGTGAAGATCGCCTCTCGCAGCTAGCAATGCCAGTCCCCGTTGCACTTCGCAACCACACGAAGGAATCGCACCCAGCTTTTTCCGCCGCCAAGGCGACTTCCGAGTGTGCGTTGCGAGCCTGAACGCGAGATGGGCCTACGCACTCCATCCCCGTTGGCGCGACTTTGACCATGAAGGCAGGTTCCGCTGCCCAAGTCCTTCTTGCATGGGAAGAACCCGACCGCCTTCACCGAGGCCTCTACGGCGCTTCCTTCAGCGCGACGATGCTCGCCCAAGTTCGTCGCCGAGGCTGGGCACAGTCGGTTGCAGAACGCGAGCCCGGCGTTGCTTCAGTTTCGCGCCCCTGTTCGTGGCCCTTCGGGTCGCGTGCTGGCTGCAGTGACCATTTCCGGGTCCTATTGAGCGCATGGACGTCAGCCTGGCCGCCAGCACGGCCCTTCTGCCGTCGCTGCAGCTATTAGGCTCTCCGATTTCTTGCGCTCTGCAGAAGGAATGGAAGACTAATCCCCGTCGAGGCCAGTTCCTGAGCTTGGCGGTAATAGCTCGTCGCCTCAATAACTTTCTCCCACGTAAAGGAAAGTCTCACCGCGATTATGCTCGTGAATACGTTCAAGCTGTGCAGGAGTTTCAAGCACGGATCAAAGAGCGCCTCGATCATCTCGTCATCGTTGTCAAGGCACCAACCGTTGAGACCATTTTCAACGACTTCCGCAAGTCCAGACTGCGAACGTGTCATTACTGCAAGCCCCGAGGCCAAGGCCTCACGTCCAGCAATAGAAGCAGATTCTTCACCGAAGGCGCAAGGAAAATATCCGAACGCGAATACTAAATCCTGGAGCTGCGTTGCACTCAGACGTCCCGGTAGCACAGCTTTCACCCCAGCCCAGCACGCTCAACGCGGCGCTGAATACCTCAAAAAGCGGACCTTCACCCGCAACCACTGCACGCAGGGGAAATCGCTGGAGCGGCCTGGGAACAAAGAATCCCAACGGCGACGAGTTTCAGAAAGGATCTCAATCAGGCATCCACGCGCTTACGCGGAGCAAAACGCGTCGCGGTTACGGCAACAATGCCCTTGGTAAGTGCAACAGGAGCGCTGCCACGGCGCAACATCCACGCTCATTATGCAGTCGAAAACACAGATGTCTGTGCCCCATGACCTGCGGACGGTTTGTCATTGACCAGCTCAGAGACACCAGTCCACATATCGGGGCTCTGCGCCGGTCCCGTACGTCTTATGATGGCACGGAAGGCGATTGTCATGGGGTCCCACAGGAATGAACGGTGACGACCTGCGGATCCGTGAGTCTTTTAAGTTCAGCAGGACCGACTGAACGACCGGGGTTAACTCTCCCATGTGATAGTGGGACGACATCGGGATTGAAACGGCGAATGAAGGTCAGTAAAGGACGGGGTGTTTGGGGATCGATCGGCGCGTTGAAAGGATTACGCCACGAAGAACGGCACCGGATAGGGGCTTTTCAGCGGCATTACCTCGGAGCGCAGGTCAGAACGACGATATCGTGGCTCGAATGAAGATGGTCGGCAAGCGCACCGACCTGCTTCATCCGGGTTACGGGTCAGCGTGTCCGGAATCGCGGATTTTCACGGATTGACCTGTAGGTTTCCGGAAAGATATGCCCGGAAGCATATATTCAGCCCCCGACGGGAAACCGGTGGCAGCCGTGATAGCTAGGCGCGCGTGGTGGTGCCGCAATGTCGAAGAACCAACCACGCTGCCACCGCGGCGGTGAAATGAAACGCAACGGCACCACCAGCAAAGGCATCCACCAGATGGCGCTGCAAACAATGCGGCGCTTCCAGCGTCAAACGTCGAAACGACATCACCAACGCGGTAGTGTTCACCCAGTTCATCGAGCATTGCACCACCGCAATATCACCGACGACCCAGCCAACGAAACGGTGTTAGCCGCGCCACCATGAAGCGGCGCTTCCGCGGTGCTGGCTCGTTGATGTGCCTGACCCCACCGCCGGCCACCACAAGCGGATCTACGACCAGGTACTTTCGATGGCACTCTAGCACCGCCGGTGGCGCGTCGATCGTCGCGGCGACCATCGACCACGTGATCGCCTGGCACTGGTGCAAACACGAAACCACCCATGACTACCAACTGCCGCTTGAACGCATCGAAGCTCCCACTCATCGCCGTCATCGACGGCGGCCAAGGCGCATACAGCGCAATCAAAAAGTGCTGGCCGACTACGAAAATTCAACGCTGCCTCGTCCACGCCCAACGCGTGGTCCGCCGCCACACCACCACCAACCCACGCACTGATGCCGGGCGCACCATCTACCGACTTGCGCTGAAACTGACCCGGATCACCACACTCGATGAAGCTGCCGTGTGGGTGTGTAACTGCACGAGTTTTCAACGATCTACCGGGAATGGATGAACGAGAAAACCATGATCAAAGACCCCAAAACAGGTGCATGGACCCGCGTGTGGATCCACCACAACGTGCGCAAGGCCCACAAACAGCCCTCAACCATCTTTGGCGGTCCGAGATGCTGCTGTTTGTTCACCTCAACCCGCCAGCAGGAGTCCTGCGCCCGAGCGGATCAAATCCACCACCAACAGCTTTAGAAGGCGGCATCACGCCCAGCTCAAACTGCTCGCCAGAACCCACTGCGGCAGATCAGGCGAACGACAACGCCGCATGCTGGATTGGTGGCTCTACTTTTGTAATGGAACTGCCTGACGATCCAGTACGAATCGCCAGGTAGTCCGACTGGAGCCAGGCCAACTCGCCAAAGTATCCACCCTGACCCAAACTGGAGAACCAAGCTGACCACGAAACAGGACGCCCAGCCCTCACGACAACGCTATCGACACCGACTACACCCACTCAATCGGCATTCAAAAAGGCCAACTAAACGCGACACGCCGAGCCAGACACACATTTTGACCTCTTTAACCTCAATTCTCCCAGTCGGGCGGAAGGTGTCGGAGACCAAAACATGCGCATGCTTATTCTGTGCAGATGCCGGGGCGACAGCGCAGTTACAAAAAGCAGGACCGTGCCCCTGCTGGTATCTGTACCCCCAACCGGATTTGAACCGGTGTTAACGCCGTGAGAGGGCGTCGTCCCAGGCCGCTAGACGATGGGGGCGGCGCGCCACTACGTGCGCTATTCCCGCTATACCGAGGTATGAACAGATCTGCACAACCGGACTGAACCGGTGTTAACGCCGTGAGGGGCGTCGTCCCAGGCCGAGGACGATGGGGGCCTTTTCATCTCGCAAAAAGCTTTGCGATGGCTGGGGTACCAGGACCTCGAACCTAGACTAAATGAACCAGAATCACTCGTGCTGCCAATTACACCATACCCCATGGCGCAATCCGCTCGGGTCAGAAACCCAAGGCGGCGACAAGAGAAAAGAATACTAAATGCGCTTCAGATGCCAAATCGCAGGCACGTGGCACTGATCATATTTGATCACCACGAGCCTGCGATCAGGCGTCAGTCAAAGGCTCAGCCATGCTGGTTACGCAAGGCGTGCAGACGGTTCAACACGCTCTCGCGGCCCAAAATCTCCATGGACTCAAACAGCGGCGGGGAAACCTGGCGACCGGTGACGGCCACACGAATCGGGCCAAAAGGCTACGCGAGGCTTGATATCCATACCCTCAACAATCAACTCACGGAGGGCATGTTCCAGAGCCTCTGTTGTAAAGGGGCCGTCGTAGTTCTCGATGTAGTGAATCGTCGCATCCAAAACCTCAGGAGCATTCTCCTTGAGCTTCGATACGGACTTTCTCATCCAGTTCAAGCGCATCGTCTTCAGTGAAGAGGAAGCCCAGCATTCCAGGAGCCCTCACCCAGCAACTGGATGCGGGTCTGATGAGCGGAGAGCGTGCTGCATAATCTTCTGCTCGTCAGCGGTCAGCTCCTCATAGGAGTCAGCCGAAACCAACCTCACGGTGTAGGAAGGGCGATGACACGGTCCGGAAATCATCGGGCTCAAGCAGGCGGATATGCTCGGCGTTGATCGCGATGCACTTCTTGTGGTCGAAGCGTGCCGGGTTCGGGTTCACATCGGTGATATCGAAGGCCGCGCCATCTCTTCCATGGAGAAGACGTCGTTATCCGGGCTAATCGACCAACCCAGCAGGGCCAGGTAGTTGTTCAAACCTCGGGAATCATTCCGGCTTCGCGGTGCAGGAGCAGGTTCGATCGGGGTCACGCTTGGACAGCTTTGATTTCCTTCACCCATCACGTAGGGGCAGGTGACCGAAGCGAGGCATGAACTTGGCAATGCCCAGCTCTTCCAATGCGCGGTAGAGAACGATCTGGCGAGGCGTCGATGAGAGCAGATCTTCACCACGCAGGACGTGGGTGATCTCCATGAGTGCATCATCAACGGGGTTGACCAGCGGTACAGCGGGTGACGTGCGCGCGAACAATCACGTAGTCCGGGACCGAGCTGGCCTTGAAGGTGATCTCACCGCGATCAGGTCGGTGAAGGTAATGTCCTCGTCGGGCATGCGCAGGCGCAGAACCGGCTGACGACCTTCAGCGCGATAGGCAGCAATTTGCTCTTCGCTAAGGTCGCGGTCAAAAGCCGTCGTAACCGGAGCTTGGGGTCTTCACCTGGCCAGGTGGCGAGCCTCAACCTCTTCTGGAGTTGAGAAGGATCTGCAGGCGTAACTGGCTTCAGCAGCTTTCGCGGCGACATCGCGGTAGATGTCCATGCGTCGCTCTGGCGGTACGGCGGGTGCCGCCCTCACCGACGCTCTTCATCCCAGTCCAGTCCCAGCCAGCTCAGCGAGTCAAGAATCTGGTCGAAAGATTCTGAGAATCGCGGGCAGCATCGGTGTCTTCGATACGGAAGACGAAGGTGCTCTGGTATGGCGCGCGCGTATGCCCAGTTGAAGAGGCAGGTACTGGACCATTCCCACGTGGGGGTTCCAGTCGGCGAGGGCAGAATCGGACGCGAACATCAGCGCCACTTGCAGTAGTCACACTCATAATCCCCTTTCAGTTTAGCCCCTTCTTATTGCGCCCGCGTCAATTCAATGAGCAGGTGACTGAGCAGGCCTTCCCCGTTGAGGGATGCGCACCGTTACCTCTCGCTCACACCATGAAGGCGAATTCCGAATTATCACCACTCCTTACACTGGAGGTAGCTCACACACTTTGCTCTCGCACGTTTTGGAAAGAAGCTCGCATGGATTTTTGTAGCGCTGAGGAACCTGTCGCATTGGTTCACTGAAGTGGACGGGAGTTAAGCCTGCGGACGGCAGTGACGTCTTGGGCGCCTGGGTTGCAGAGATGGATTGCACCGCTCCTTGTGTCGAGGAGCGAATGACCCGCGCGATTCAGGCGGTTTGCTGGGCTACAACCCCGTTGGCTTGAGCCGGAGGTTGCCCGCGCCACCGCTCACTTCCAGAAGAAGCGCTTTGGCTGGGACCTGAAGTCGATTCAATTCGCATGGCACCCGCTGTTCTTCCGGCCTTGAAGTAATGATTCAGCACATGGTGCGTCCCTGGATCACCGGTTATCGTGCCGACTCCTCGCATACATGCCATTCTGGACGATCCGCCCGCGTTGGGACACCCGGTCATCGACGCCTTCGTTGCACGATGACGCGTACCCCGGGCGGCTGGACCTTGACCTGAGGGAATTAAGGCAGGTCTCGAGGCCGGGGCTGGCCTGATGATCCTCTGCAATCCATGGAACCCCGTGGGGCGCGTGTTAACAGAGTCCGAGATGCGAGCTTTGCAGATGCTGGTGTCCCAGCACGACGCTTTGATCTTTGCTGATGAAACCACTCCTCTGGTTTTGCATGAGCTTGACCAGCTCTCCTATGCGCGACTGGGCGCAGAATTTGCAGCGCATACGATCACCGCAACCGCGGCAACAAAGGGCTGGAATATTGCTGGCCACTCAAATGCTCAGGTCATCGTTCCCGATCAGGAATTGCGCACGCGTTGGGACTGCCTCGTGCCAGGAGAAGCTCCCCATCTCAACCCTCAACAATTGGCGCGCTTGGGACGATCGAGGCCTCACACAAACGGCGATGACTGCAGCGCGAGGTCCTTTCCAGTCATCGAAGGCAATATCCGCACTCGTTAACGAGGCGCTGACCCCACCGGAGATCGACTTCCGTCCCCCGCAGGCAACCCACCTGACCTGGTGGGGTTTCGAGGCTCACCCAGAGTTTGGGCCCGAACCTCTCCAAGACTTCTGCTCCAACGCGCACAATCGCAACAAACGAAGGTGTCACCCTCAGCGAGCGTTACTCGAAGTGGTGCGCGTAAACCTGGCGTGTTCACCGCAGGTTACTGAAGAATTGGTTTCGAGTTTTGGACGTTCTTTAGTCCTCAGTCCGCAGCCAGCGCTGCCTCGATACCGGCAACGACCGTTGTGATGCCTTTCGCGCGGCATCCACAACGTCCTGCGGGTCGGTTTGCACCTGAGCGAAAGACAGGTCTGAGACAACAGACATACCTGCGACACGGACCCCAAGTGCGTGGGCGGTTATTGCCCCAAGCACGGTCGACATCCCAACACAGTCAGCGCCTAATTGCGCTAAGGCTCGGCTTTCTGCACCCGTTTGATACCGGGCCCGCGAAGGAGGGCGTAGGTTCCTCTCGACTACAGTGCTCACGCATCCTCTTGCTCATCTCACGGTCCCAAACCCTGTGAGATATCGACGAACAGAGGCCCGTCAAATGGTGAGGAACCGCTGAGATCTCATGGATCTGTAATGACCATGACATCACCCAGCGACCAGTCGCGCAGGCATCCATTCGCATTGGTCACAATTGCGCGTTGAATACCCGCGCACGCAGCCGCACGTATCAGCGCGGTAACAGCAAGAGGCCCGTGCCCTCGTACAGGTGAGTCTCGTCCACTTGCGACCACAACATGGCCGCATTCGCGCTTGTAGACACGAAGTTCATTGAGGTGTCCATCCGCAACCGGGGCGCTCACACCGGGAAGTGAGCCCAAAGGCTGCGAGGCCGATGGCACTCCCCACCGCTCGTTAAGCGCGTCTGCTAGGCCCGACCCCAAGACGACCAATGCGAAGGGCACTCCCCGCAAAAAGGGAACGAATCTGCTCCGCGGCGGCAGTGGCCTCGGGATCGGAAAAAGAACAGAAGAGAAACGGGGATCAGCTGTCAGCACACCTTCTTCAACATTTAGCCGAGCGTGGAAGGCGTGGCTTCCTGCGCACGAACGCGGCGCGCACTGGTCAGCCAATATCCCAAGAATCCCACGAGAAGGGCAAGGAGAATCCCAATGTTGAACCAGCCCAATCTCCCTCTCGGCCTCCCGAGTGGGCTCAAGGAGATAGCCCTGCCACGCAAGCCACGAGGCGTTCGCATTGACGACGAAGCCCCAGCCAACGAAGGAACCGACAGCCAGCGTGGCGATAGCTCCCCAGTTAACGGAACCATAGCGTCCCGTTGATGTGAAGAGTGAGGCTCGTCGTAGTCCTGGTGACGGAGCGCAATATCAGCGAGCATGACGCCGCCTCAGTCGCAATGACAACGCCGAGGGTTGTCAGGAAGGCGGTGAAAGGAGTGAGGAAAGAATCGGCAAAGAAAAACAACGACGATCGTTCCGATGGTCATGATGGTGCCGTCGATTGCGGTGGCTACGGGCGGGTCACCGACGCCAGTTGCTGCAGCGAAAGCCCAGAAGAATAGATATCCATAACAATTCCACCGACAAGGCCAAGGATTGCAACGATCGCAAAGGGATCAGGAACCAGGTCGGAAGAATTGTTGTCAGCGCGCCGATCGGGTCGTTGCCGATGGCTTCAGAGAGAGTGTCATAGTTGGAGCCAACCAGCAGCACACCGAAGATCACCAAGATGATGACGGGCAGCGCGGCTCTAGCGGTCGTCCAGCCGACGACACCGGCGGTTGAGGCCTTACGAGGAAGGTAGCGCGAATAATCCGCTGCTGCGTTAATCCATCCAAAACCAAAACCAACCATGAGCATGCACATCGCACCCAGGAGCATTGCGAAGGGGGCAGCGGGACGTGCGAAAAGGACCGCGAAGTTGATTGTCGAGGCCGAGAGCAGAAGGTAGACAATCGTGAGGATTGCCGTCGCCCAGGTGATCCACGTTTGGACCTTCATGATCGCTTCAAACCCGAGGATGCCCGCCCCTGCCGCAAGGACAACAACGACGATCAAGGCGATGATCTGCAAGCAGGTGGTTGCTGAAACCAAGCGCCCCTGATGACGGTCGCGGTTGCCTGAACCGCCATGATGGCCAAGAAGGTCTCCCACCCAACAGTGAGGATCCACGAGATTGCTGCAGAGATACGGTTTCCGTTATATCCGAATGCCGCGCGAGAGAGCACGAGGGTCGGTGCAGAACCCGCTTACCGGCGATAGCGATCAGGACCACACAGAAGGAATGAGAGTGCAACGCCAACAACGTTGACAAGAATGGCCTGCGTGAGCGAAAGGCCAAAAACCCAGCACCCACGAGCCCCAGGAAATACTGGAGGACAGAGATGTTAGCGGCAAAACCAAGGCATGAATAAGGACGATGGCGCCTTTTCTTTCGGATTCGGGGATCACGTCAGGCCGGCCATCTCTGATGTTTTAGACCAGACGAAACCTGAGTGGTCTCACTCATGAACAATGCTCCTCTGCATTCGTGTTACCGCAGTTCATGTGGCTTCAATCACACTATGAACTATAGGGAAAGCAAGCAGACGAAGGGTCAGATGCTCACGAAACTGATTCGAGGGATTGCCCTACACCTTCACGGGAAGAGATGCTGCGTTAGCGCAGAGAAACGCTCACAAAGTTCAACAGGAACCTCCACACGTAGAAAACTGTCCCTCAATCAAAGAAGCCCTATTCATCCTCCTCAGGGCGTCCACTCACGATCGACCCACTGACTCAGGAGGGGACCAGCATCCGGACGTAGAGTAGCACTCCAACACATCCAAAGGCGAATACTCAACCACATACGACAACGCCGAGAAGAAGATAATCTTCCGTGTCTTACATGAGAAAAATACCCCTTCACTATTTCGTATACCCACAAAACCCATGCCAAGGCTTTGAATCCACCGAACCAACGACCATCCTGAACTCATCGGCAAATTACGAACAAGACGAAGAGGCTGAAACCCTAACCTTTACGAAGAGGATTCTATAGCACAGAGTTAAACAATGCTCCATCACATGCAAACTACTCGACTGAAAAACAGGAGCACCTGCTGATTACGCTCATACATATAAAACGAATAGATTCCGTCGCGAAGATCAGCAGCTTCAGGTTCGTCAGGTGGCCCTGGAGGACTAAAATCAAGGAAACCCTCTTTTTCCAAGTTACCGGTCGCCTTAAAACCCCAAGTAACTTCAATCACCTGACCAAGACGCTCACTAAAATCCACCGGTCACCTCCACACTAGAAAAACTAGAAACCTCGCCAAAAGGCCCTATTCCTCCTCAGGCTTCCACTCACGATCGATCCCACTGACCCAGGAGCGGCCCCACGCATCCAGACGCAAATAACACTCCAACACATCCAAAGGCGAATACTCGACAACATAAGAAAGAGAAGAAAGAAGATCATCATCCGTCGTCCTACACGGGACGAAAACACCAGTATTCCTTCGAATGCCAAAAAACCCATGCCATGGCTTTGAATCCACTGGAACCAACGACCATTCAACATGCATCTCGAATAGTGCGGTAGAGCTGAAGAGGAGGGAAACCCTCGTTTTATTCGAAATGAATTTTGCATATTTGAGGGTTAGACAATGCTCCATTACATTCAGATGACTCTGACTGAATCAGAGGATTCCCACGCTCACCACGCTCAAATACATAGAACGAGTAGATGCCACTCGAAACACACACTCGTTTCCTCCGAAACGGATCCTCCCAAATAGAAAAACAAGAGAGCTTTCCCGTTCAAATTACCGTCGGTGTTATATCCCTCACGTCTGTTGTAGTACCGAGAGAAACGCTCACTAAAATCCAACAGGCACCTCCACGCCTAGAAAAACTAACCCCTCAACAAAGAAGCCCTATTCATCCTCCCTCAGGCTTCCACCACGATCGACCCACTGAGTCAGGAGCGGACCAGCATCCGGACGCAGGTAGCACTCCAACACATCCAAAGGCGAATACTCAACAACAAAAAGACAAGCACGAGAGCAACCAACTCTCATACGTTCTACACGAATAGAAAACTCCACTCTCAGAACGAATACTCTAAATAACCAGGTCGCCTCCCCATCCCCAACCGGCACATAGAGACCAACCCCCGCGTATCTTCAAATCGTAAGCCAAACAAACAGGCTGAAACCCCAAACTTTCACGAAGAGGATTCCCTATAGTTCAAAAGCTAAACAATGCTCCATCACATGCAAACTACTCGACTGAAAAACTAGGGAGCACCTCGCTGATTACGCTCATAGGTATAAAAACGAATAGATCTCCATCGCGAAGATCAGCAGCTTCAGGTTCGTCAGGTGGCCCTGGAGGACTAAAATCAAGGAAACCCCTTTTTCTAAGTTACCGGTCGCCTTAAAACCCAAGTAGTTTGAATCACCTGACCAAGACGCTCACTAAAATCCCAACAGGCACCTCCACGCTGAGAAAAACTATCAAGAAAGAAGCCCTATTCATCCTCCTCAGGCGTCCACTCAAGATCGATCCACTGAGTCAGGAGCGGACCAGCATCCGGACGCAAATAGCACTCCAACACGTCTAGAGGCGGATACTCAACAACATACGACAACGCCGAAAAGAAGATCATCATCCCGCGTCTTACATGAGAAAAATACACCTTTCACTATTTCGTATACCCACAAACCCATGCCAAGGCTTTGAATCCACCGGAACCAACGACCATCCCGGACGCATAGGCAAATTACGAACAAGACGAAGAGGCTGAAACCCTAACCTTTTACGAAGAGGATTCCCATAGCACAGAGTTAAACAATGCTCCATCACATGCAAACTACTCGACTGAAATAAACAGGTCCCTGATATTGCCAGCGCTCATACTCGTAATAGGCGAACAAACCATCCTTGCAGTGCATCTACCTCCGGTTCAGAGACCATGTCCGTGGGAAAGAACCCAAATAACCATCCTTCCTCAGATCACCCACCACGTCACATCCCCCAGACCTCATGCATCACCTGACCAAGACGCTCACTAAAAACCCAACAGGGCACCTCCACGCCTTCAGAAACACCTCCTTTTAATCAAGTCCGAAATTTGTTTACGGAGCCCTTTCAAACTCATCAAGAATTCTCAACTGACGTACCCTCACCGCACTCGCTTTCCCATGGTGCAGCAATCCTGTGCTCAATTTTCCATCCCTCAGCATATGACCGGTAAAAACATACTGATAGTAGGGCTGATGTACTGAAGCAGGGGAAGCCCACGTCCCTCAAAACGAAGCAACACGCCCGCCTCTCACAGCACCCAAGAATTCTCCATTGGGTCCCTCCAACCCGGTCCACGATCACACCGTGCTCGGACGAATACTCTGCAAACGAAGAGAGTTTCCGTTCCCCGCATACCCGTCGCTAGGTGGCCAATCATGCCCTATCTTTTATTCTTTCCTTTCTCATCAACATACGTCGTTTTATGCTCATCGAGCCACTCGAATAGGTCCGAGGCTTACCGCCGTTCCCGAAACCACAGACGTTGTCTGAATTATGTACAAGATCAACACCCTTAATGCCCTTGATCCGTCCAATATTCGCAATCGACTCGCCTCGGCCTCTATTCGTGGGCTGGTAAGGCACATCGTCAAGTAGATCCTGACGCGAACGCACAGAATTGGGGTCTTCCTTAATGCGCGACTGCGGTTGCCTACGCTTGGGGCCTTTCGCAGAGTGTCGGGGTTCATGCGGCGCGGGAGCATGCCCTGTACCAAAGCCTGCTTTCAGCCCATTCTTAATCTTCTTCACCATTGAAGCGATAAGATCGCCACCGCTCTTGAACAAGGTAACGAGCTTGCCGGCCGAGGACAGCAAACTATCGATATGCCCCCACAGCTTGGATACCCAAGCAGAAACCTTCACGCTGATCTCAGGTATTAATTTTGCCAAGGCCAAACCAGCCGTCAGCAGCGCCTGAATAACAGCGCTAATAAACGTACCTACAATCTGAGAGATCGCATCGCGCACCATCGAATACACGACCCTCGACCACACCCGCAAGAATCTCCAAGCCCTGCGACAGCACGCGAGCTCCCTGCGCGGCCCCCACAATCAGCGCGTTTACGCCGCCAGCAGACTCAGCAAAAGAATTGGCAGCTTGTCCCCTGGAATACTGCGTAAATGACGCAACATCAGCGTCTATCCGCTTAGCGTTTTTCTTTCCAGGCACACGCAACATTGCGCCACGTATTAGCCTTAGCCGATACGTCGTCCTGATTTCCAGCAAGCTTGTGCAACCAGCTGCGCAGAGGGTCACAGTGATCCAAAATCATCGCTACGCCCCACGACAGCGCTGTACCCAAGGGATCGAAAAACATTGACGCGGTATCGGCAACCAACGACAAGCCCGATAAACCACCGTCAAGCCAGCTCCTCGACTCAACCGCACCTGCGATACCTGCGATATCCTCCAAGGCACCGCCGCCCGTGTACCACGGATGTTCAGACGAATATCCGCTTTCCTGATTCGCGGTAGTCGAGCTATCCGGAACAACCGTAAGCTTCGGATCTGGATGTTTCCCGTCGATAATTCGGGAGCTTCAACGTCTTCCGCAACGCTCACCGCACACCCCTCCTAGATCAGTCACCGGATCGACCTGCAGCAGCTCGACGCACCCCTTCAGGACGCAAACAGCCAAAACGGTCAAACCCACCGCGCACAACCACCTCAAGTTCCGCGCTAATTTCACGTCTACTACCAAAAGCTTGCAGAAACTCCTGCGATTCCACACGCGATGCCCCATAGGAGTCCGCCGCCTGGTCAGCAATACCTGCACCCAAATCCTGCACAGCCCTTTCTGAAAACGCCTCGATAAATGCACCACCGAGCTTTTGGAAAACCGTCGACAACGACACTAATGGGCATTCCTGAAGAGTCGACGCTCACGCGAACTACACCGCCTTTCGACGTCCCCCTCACCCCTGAACATCCTCAAGCAGTTCAAGAAAATGACTGCGCCTTACCCCTCGTTCAAGCGCAGCCTCAACTTCCTCGCAGCTCAGCCCGAGCCGCCTCAACGCGGTCCACACCAAAAGCTCGTCCATGCTCCCCACGCTACAACCCACGCCCCCACAATGTCAAGATTCAAGAGAAGGTCCAGAGAGACCTCACAAGATGAAAACAGCCGGATGAACTCAACACGTCCACCCGGCTGCCCTCGGCCTCGAAAAATCGAGACAACTAACTACGGCGAACCCACTCCGCAGGCACCACCATCTTCAGACATATATGCATCCAGCAATTTTTGGGAATCAACAGGCGCAATATGCGCAAACTCAGTGAGTTCTCGGTGGGTGGGGAACATTGTGCGGACGGTCAAAGGCAGGACCTTTTCCGTCCAACTCAAGCCCTCCAACCCAAGGAAAGAACTGCGAATACACGTAAGGATGAGCAACGGGATCAGAGTCAACCTGCGGAATGACGATCGGATCCCAACCCAGATAGCTTCGGGCGAACTCGCCCACGTGGATAATCGCGCCCTTTGCCGTCCAATCCTCGAAGGGAGAAGCAACGAAAGTCGAGCGATCCTCCCAACGTTCACTGGGACCATACTTGTACAGCAAAGTGCCCCGATCATCGTGTTCGGTCCACAAGTTATGCCAGTAAATACCGCTATCCCACGTCAGTGCGATACCAGTGCCGCGATTCATCCAGAAAGCGCCAGAGGATTTAGCGAATTCAATCAGTTGACTGGTAGTACTCATGACAGAGACCGTCCCTTCAAGATACCCAGTTCAACGCACTCGGCAACCGTCGAAAGCTCGCCACCGTAGATGAAACGTACTTTCCCGCGCGCCACCTTCCATTCCGAAGTTCGGTGCAGTAATTCCCGGTTGAAATCAACGCATATGCGGAAGCTTCGCACCGTGTACGCGTAGTAGGGCGAGTGAACATCGGTGATTGCCAGGCAGCGCTGTTCGAAAAGAATAGGGCTTGCCATTGGGATCAACCGCCACACGCGCGAAAGATAGGGTAGCCGATCATGTCGACCATATCGCCAAACTTAGAGGTGTAGGCCTCCAGGCTGGTGAACTGCTCAATGCGTTGAACGCACCAGTGAAGAACTGACTCTTCACTCGTCCATCAACCAACGCCAAGGACCCTGCGGTTCCTTAGACTCTGAGTCGTCGTTGAATCCATGTATGTCACCTTTCCGTGAGCTGCTTCCCCATCATATGCCAAGAAACATGTCATCCTGCGGGCTTCGAAAGCCCACTGCGTTAAAAAGCGGCGCTGCATCTGGACGCAAGTAGCACTCCAACACGTCAAGCGGCGAATACTCAACCACGTGAGAGAGCCCCGCGAGCAGCCAACGGTTTGCCCCTCGCGCAGGATAGAAAAGCACCACGATCTCGAACGAATCGCGGTGAACCCCGGATTAGCTGCTGATGCCGATGGAACCATTGTCCATCCAGAACGGATTGGAGCAGTAGTACAGCGCTGCAGCTTCTCGAACTCCTGCGCAACTCGAAGCGCATTGCCCACACTCAGAGTCAGGCAGTGTTCGACCACTCTGACATCGTCAGATTGAAACTCGGGACCAACACGCGAACCGCGCTCGTATGTGTAAAAGGAGTACGCCTTGTCGTCGAAACTACACGCCGTAAACGGTTCTGCTAGCAGCAGAAGAGGGTAAACCACGGGAATCTCCTGGTTCTAGACTTCCCCTCACTCTCGATCCCCCCAGCGGCATCACCGCTCGAGCGAAACGCTCAACGAAGTCCAACAGGAACCTCACACCCTCCAAAAATCTCCAAATTTAGAAGATCCGCAACGCTCTTAGGGTTGCCTCTCTCGCATCGAGGATACGAAGGACGCGCACCGCCTCCCGTGTACCAGGGATCTTCTCCTCCCTGCGCCGAGGCCGACGCCCCAGCTTGCCCACCTGCAGTCCCTGTTGCGGTAGCCCCTGGAGTGTGAGGAGCAGCCATCAACGAGCATCCCTGTTAGCCATCTCTCCACTAATTTGAACAGCGGAGATATTGCCGACTCTATCTCCTGGAAGTCCGCATTGACCTTCTTCAATGCGGACGACAGATCAGAGCAGCTTCCTCGGCTCGGAGATCGCAGTCCCTATGACATCCAAGAAGAGTTCAGCGATCGGGGTCGCTAGAAATCATCAGGCCAAAAAGAATTAGATCCGATACTTGCACCGCTGGGCTTCGCTGACCAAAGAGTTCACTTCCCCGCTTGAGATGCGATGCGTCCTGCAAGAAGTGCAGCGTCACCCGGCTGCCAAGCTACTTCATTCATCTTTTTCATCCTTAAATGACCTTTCACTTGTCTGCGCCATGGCGAAGTGTCTGCATCTAGACGACCGAAAATGATCGAATGCGGCATGCTCTCCAACGTTTCTCATCTGCGTGTCTCGATGCGAACCATAGGTTTTTACGAGCACTTGAGCTCAATAGAAGAGTCTCCATAAGCATCGACAGCAGCATCCGCTACGCAAGCACCGACATCTTGACGAGCATGTTTGAAACGTCCTCAAGGAAGGCGTGGCCAAGAGCCGGATGATCAGGAACCTGAACTCAATGGGAGTGCCTGAGGAATCAACGACGACGCGAACCGCATGATCTTTTTGATTCACCTTCGCCGCGGATATCCCTCATGCGCTCAACAAATTCGAAGGCGCCTGCTGCAGCCTTTATTAGACTCATCGACCTGTGCGTCAATTGCTGCTAGCAGCTCATCAACACCGCCAAAGGCACCCTCGTCTGCACCACTGCTGTGAGTTTACCAAATCCACCTAAGCCTGACGTATTCTGCCATGATTTTTACGCTACATCCGCCGTCCCCGGGCGCAAAATCCATGGAGAGGGTCACTATGCGATCAGTAATAAGGTTCACATCGCCAGGTTTGTCAGCGATCCCAATTCCCTGCGACCTCAACCTCGACGCGTTCACTGTGCTTGAGCGGTCCGCCGGCCGGAGTACCGGTCAAGATGACATCTCCGGAAGAAGCGTGCAGATCCCTCGACACATAGGAAACAATCCGCGCAACGGAATATCCCATTTGAGAAGTGCTTCCACCCCCGTCTCTTCCCCATTGATACGAGACCGAAATTTCGGCATTATCGACTCGAAATCCCCGCCAACCGTGATCCATGGACCCAACGGGCACGCGGTATCCCCAACTCTTCGCGCGACCAAGTGCCCCCGTCATCGCGCTGCATCCGCAGCGGTCAAGTCATTCGCGCAGGTGTAACCCAAGATCACCGAGAAGCATCTTCAACGCTGACGTCCTTGGCCAGGTCTTTAATGACCACGCAAGCTCGGCCTCGTAAAAGACTTCCTGCCCCACGAAGGAAGACGATCGGGTCATCGGGCCCATGACGCGTATTCGCTTGAAGAAGACGGGGAGCGCAGGATCCTCGACGCACTGCCCGCAGGCCGGGTAGTTTCCGCCCAGACCAATGATCGACCGGGATCACCGGCGAGAGAGTACTTCCAGTTCAAAGATCTGCCAGAGGGTTCGACGGCGAGAACAAAGGATCGCCCTTCAAGCCAACAATCCGAGTCGATTCATCTTCCAAAGCCCCGTAGTGGATAGAGCCTTGAGAGAAAACGAGCGATGCGCATCGCGACCTCCTAAGTCTTGCCAGTAGCCTAACGCGAAGCGGGTCTCGCAGACCAAATATCACCGGGAAGGTCGCCGGGAAGGAGGTCATTGCTGCGCAACGAAAACAGGATCGGCGATGTCAGCGACTATCGCTGGGCCTCGTAGTCGCGTAGAGCACCCAGGCCCCACGGTGCAAGGACAATCAAGGCGACCAGGTTCGTCAAGGTCATGATCGCCATCGCGATATCGACGGAGTTCCAGACCAGATCCAGAGTTGTCAGCGAACCGACCACGACCGAGGCAACGGAGATCACTCGAACAGTCCCAGTCGCAGCCTTCGACTTGACGACGAAGGACAGATTGATTTCGGAATAGACGAGGCCGCGATGATCGAGGAGTAAGCAAGCACGAAGATCAGGATCGACATCGGGCATGATAGTCCACTGCCCCAGCTGGTCGGCCACAGCAAAGGTCGTGAGGTTCGCGGGGATTTGCCTCGGGTTCGACCAGACCTTTCTCGCCGGCAATCAGATCACGAAAGCGGTTGCAGTACACACGATGATCGTGTCAACGAAAACGCCCAGCGACTGGATGAGACCCTGACGAACAGGGTGCGCGACGGTGGCGGTTGCAGCGCAGTTGGGAGCAGGGTACCTGACCGGCCTCGTTGGAGAAGAGGCCGCGCTTCGTGCCGTTGATGACTGCAGCGATAATTCCACTGCCGAGGCCCGCAAGCGTCGGTTGCGGGAGCGACGCACGTGCGAAGATCTGACCGATGACAGCACCGAACTTGGGCAGGTTCATCACGCAGATCACGGCAGACCATGATGACGTAGACGGTGGCCATGATCGGCGCCATCCATTCGGTCACGCGAGCAACGGTCTTAATTCCACCGAAAGATCACCATTGCGGAGAAGACGAAGAGAAGCGCTGCGATGACCAGATGTGCACTGGACAGGCCTGCCCAAGTCCCGCGATCGGTTCACGGGCCGAGGGGCTCAAAGCGCACAGAAGAGTCGAAGCGATCGCGTTGGACTGCACGGAGGTGATGACGAATGCGCAGGTCACAACTGGTGATGATGGCAAAAATGCTGGCCAGAATCTTGTTCTTCATGCCTGCGCGCAATGTAGTACGCGGGACCGCTGCGGAAGGTTCCGTCAGCGGAGCGAACCTTGAAAGACCTGCGCAAGCGTGGCCTCGAAAGAAAGGCGGTCGACTACCGACGAGGGCAACGACCCACATCCAGAAGATCGCGCCCGGGCCACGCATGAGCAGAGCAACGGCCACGCCGAGACGTTACCGACGCCCACGCGCGCGGCCAGGGAGATCGTGAATGCCTGGAAGGAGGAGATCCCTCATCGCACCACCGCGGAGCCGGAGATCGAGCGGATCATCTCGAGGGAATTGACGGATCTGCATGAACCGTGATCGCACAGTCAAGTACAGCCCCGGTACCAATCAGGACCCACACGGTGATGTGCAGGGTGATCCAGTCAGCGATGTTTTGGATGGACTGTGCGAGATCCGCCATTCGTTTCTCCGTTATCGTACGCAATCAGGTTGTGGGTCAGCGCCCGTGCGCAGTGCCGATCGCGATGTGTGCCCAGCAGTTTCTTCTTGCTTTGAACGCCGCAAAAACTGGACGCAAATGAGGAGGTCTGGGAAGATAGAAGCATGAGCGCTCCGTGAAATGAACTCCTCGATGATCTGGAAGATCGCGGTGTATTGACCGACGACGATGCCCTGTGCGAGGCATTTTTCATCGTGGGCTTCATCAACGGGGCGTCCGCTCTACCGTCACCAAGATGAGTCTCTCATTGAGATTTTGTCGGGAAACCACGTCATTGCGGCAACGCCCACGGGCTCTGGCAAGTCAATGATTGCTTTGGCTGCACATTTTGTGTCGATGGCGCATGGTGGGCGCTCGTATTACACGGCGCCCCTGAAGGCGCTGGTGTCAGAGAAGTTCTTTGATTTAGTGGCGCTTTTTGGCGCTGAAAACGTCGGGATGGTGACGGGCGACGTGTCTTTGAACGCGGACGCTCCGATTATTTGCTGTACTGCGGAAATCCTGGCAAATCAGTCCCTGCGTGAGGGATCGACTTTAGACGCGGACATGATCGTCATGGACGAGTTCCATTTCTATGCCGATCCCCAACGAGGCTGGGCTTGGCAGGTTCCACTCTTGAGCTCACGCGTCCTCAGTTCATTGCAATGAGCGCGACGCTTGGTGATACGACTGTTTTTCGCAAGCAATGGACGGATCGCACGGGACGGCCGACGGTGGAAATTACCGATGCGCAGCGTCCTGTTCCCTTGGAATACGACTATGTTGTTGACACCCTTCAGGACACGGTCGAGCGCCTCTTTCAGAGGGACGTCACCCGATCTACATCGTTCATTTTTTTCCCAAAAAGATGCGGTTGATACGGCCTCTGCTCTGAGTGATCGCAAGCTCATTTCTCCTGAAATTCGTTCTCAGATTTCGCGTGAGATTTCACTGTGTCCTTTACGAAAGGGCTTTGGGCAGACTCTGCGTGGCCTTCTTACTCACGGGATTGGGGTTCACCACGCGGGAATGCTGCCTAGGTATCGCCGACTTGTCGAGCGCTTGACCCAGCAGGGTTTGCTCCCGGTTATCTGCGGAACTGACACTCTTGGAGTCGGTATCAATGTCCCCTATTCGCACGGTTTTGCTGACCTCCCTTGGTGAAGTTTGATGGAAGCAAGATGCGGCACCTGCGTTCGCGTGAATTCCACCAGATTGCAGGACGCGCGGGGCGTGCGGGTTTTGACACCGTTGGTTTTGTCCGAGTTCTGGCCCCCGAGCACGAAGTGGAAACGGCCCGCGAGCGCGCCCGTTTAACGGCTGCTCAGGAGGCCGCTCGCGATGAACGCGAGGCGAAGAAGGCAAAGAAGAAGGCGTCCAAGAAGCGCAGTGGCCCGAAGGAAGGCCAGATCACTTGGTCGCGTTCGACTTTTTGAGCGCCTGCGCGATGCTGCCCCTGAAGCATTGCGAGTCTCACTTCGAGATGACTCACGCGACGGTTCTGAACGTGTTGGGCGGAGCAGCTGATGCTGGGCGAGATCCTGCAGAGCATCTCGTCGATTTGGCATTGCACAACGATGACCCGCCGCCCCTGCGAACCCTCATATTCGTCATCTTGCAGACATTTATACTTCTCTCTCCAAAGCCGGGGTTGTCGAGCATCTCCAGTGCCCGGGCTCAGGAGTTGGGTGTCTCTAGGTTGCAGTTGGTTGCGGATTTGCCGGATGATTTTGCGCTCAATCAGCCGCTTTCTCCCTTCGCTTTGGCTGCTTTCGAGCTGCTTGATCCGGATTCGCCGACCTTTGCCCTTGACGTGATTTCCATTGTCGAGGCCGTGCTTGAGGATCCCCGGCCCCTGCTGCATGCGCAAGAAAACCAGGCGAAAGCTGCGGCCGTTGCGTCCATGAAGGCACAGGGGATGGAGTATGACGAGCGCATGGCTGCCCTAGAAGAGATCTCGTGGCCTAAGCCTTTGGAAGAGCTCCTCTCCCCCGCTTTCAGTGTCTATGCGCGTTCAAACCCGTGGGTTGGAGATCTTGAACTCTCTCCCAAGTCGGTCATCCGCGAAATGATTGAAAACGCCATGACCTTTACCGAGCTCATCTCCCGTTACGACGTGGGACGCTCAGAGGGCGTCATTTTGCGCTATCTCAGTGATGCCTATCGAATGATGCGTCAAGTGATCCCGGAAGAAATCGTGACTGAGGAACTTGAGTCCATGATTTCGTGGTTGGCTGATCTGATCCGCAGCGTTGATTCTTCTCTTCTGGACGAGTGGGAAGCAATGATGAACGGGGAGGAATTGACCGAGGCCGAAGAGGTTTCTTCTACCGTTGGAGCTGAGCGCGCATTTGGAGCCGATGAGTCCGGAGTTATTGCTTTCACGGCAAATCGTCATGCTTTCCGCAATGCCGTACGTCGGGCGCTCTTTAATTTTGTTGAGTTGATGAGTCGTGATGATGTCGATGGGCTTGAGCGAGCAAGCGCGCAGGCCGCAGATAGTGATGGGCTCTTTGCTGAGGCTGCGCCGTGGACCGGCGATGATTGGGATCATGCCTTGGAACGCTACTGGGCAGAACATGACTGGATCGATATCAATCAGGGCGCGCGTTCCCAAGCGCTTTGTGCCTTGGAAGAACAGATCAGCGGCGAAGACATCTTGGCCTTGATGTCCTTCTCCGCCAGGGATAACGCCATTCAGCGCAGTCGTTTCGAGGCCCTTGCGCGGGCTGTCGATGAGGCTCCCGCCGGTTCGGTCTGGTTGGCGACTCAGACCATCACGGATCCGGAAGGCAATATGGACTGGCGTATTGCCGCCCTCGTGGACTTGGCTGCCTCTGACAAGGAAAAGCTGGCGGTTCTGACCGTGCTCACGGTCGACGCGCGGTAGGGGTTCCCTCACCCGGCAAGGTGTCGCCCTCGTGAAGTAAATAAATACTTTCCACGCGACCATCCCCAAGGAATTCGAGGATCTCATCCGATAGTTCTTTCTCGCCTTCCCATAGACGAAGAGAAAGCACCAGGTTGATCAGCAAACCGTGAGAAAGAAAGAGCCGGGCCTGGGCTGAATCCATTCCGCCTTCATCCCGAAGCAGACGGTACACGCGAGCAAAACTCTCGCGGGCGAGCTGGCCAAAACGCGGGTCGGATCCCATCATGAAGAGACGTACGATCATCATGAATGTGTCGCGGTCCCTCACGATCTCCGCGTACATATCCCCTAGCGCTTGTCGGCGTTCAAATTCGCTTGCATCCGGCGACACCGGGGCTTCGACGAAGCGTTGGCACAGCTGTTCAACCACATGTGTAGCAGCCTCTTCAAAGAGCGTCTCCTTAGATCTGAAGAAACGCACGACGTATGCCTGACTGACACTTGCCTCACGCGCGATCGAGTCGGTCGTGGCCGCAGCGTAGCCGACCCGAGCGAACACGCGCACTGCAGCTTCTAGCATGAGCGCCTTGCGCTCATTCGCAGGCATACGCGTCGCAACCATGTCTCATCCTCTCAGTGCCACTGTTACATACAGTCTATCCGCGAGCGTAAGCACGAACCTTTTCGACGAATGCAGCGCGGTATGAGGGAGTATCCACGTCCTGCTCGATCCGGCCGAGCATTAGAGTTTTAGTGAGTCGAATCCCAACGAATCCCAGAATCATCTGCTTCCACCGCGAAATCGGACCTCCGAAGAGCCGGTAAATGAACGATGGCGCACGTGACGTGACGATTAGCGCTGCGGTCTTACCTTCCAGCAGTCCCTGGCTCTTAGCACCGATGTAACGGTACGCAAATCCGGGAGTGAGAGTGCGATCAAGGAAACCTTTAAGAATTGCGGGCTCAGCTGACCACCAGATCGGGAAACTGAACACGAGATGATCCGCCCAAGCGATGTCCTCTTGGTATCGCATAGGTGCGTTTTCATCTTCCATGTGCTGGCGATATCCGTAGCGCAGAACAGGATCAAAATCCTCCGTCGCCAGATCGATCATACGCACGTCATGCCCAGCAACGCGCGCCTCATCGGCGTATGCGGAAGCAAGTTGATGAGAGTAGCTCTCAGCGTCTGGACTGCCCTGAATAACGAGAATCTTCATCATTTTCCTCTTGTTGTAATCGGTTGATTACTACCATAGTGGTGGGCCTGTTCCGATGCAACATTAGGGGGTATAGACGGATTAAACGAGTATCTATGACGATACGCTCAGTGAGCACACAACAGCATTCTGCCTAGGATCTGGCAGGATCACGAGCGGGGATAAGTCTTAATCGACAGCCTTGACTACTACAAAGATCGCGACGCGTTCTCCCCACAGGACGCTCGCCAATCTCCCTGCTGAAGACGCACAAGGTACCCGTCGGGGATCCTGAACCAAGAACTGACGGACACCGATCTCAATGTCGCCTGCCCGATACCACTTCTCTTCGGGCTCAACAAAGATTGGCCACCCTGCGTTCTTGACACGCCACAATGCGGCATCCAAGTTCTCGACCTGCACTCGAAGTTGATCCCGCGGCCAAGCGGTGGCTCAAAGGGCACCGGTCGCCCACGTCCTCCCCTGGTTGATCTGGTCGAGCATCAGGTGCGCATTACCCTAAGACGAGGTATCCAAACCCCTCTTCGGGCCTCTCATAGCGGAGGGAAAAACCGACCAGATCGCACCAGAAATGCCGGGAGGCCTCGTAGTCGGTGACGGAAAGTTCAGGAACAAGCCCGGGTTCACAGGTCATTTCTACACTCTATCAGGCAGCTCGGATACACAAGTTGAACTCGGTCACGGCTGTCGAGCAATTTCAATTCCAGCGGTTTGCAGGGTGCCACTAAAACAGGTCGGAGCGGGAACCTGTACGAATTGCTGTCACCACGCAAAGCTCAGGTTCATCTAGGTAGATCAGTAACCAATCCGGTTGAATATGACACTCGCGAAACCCCGCATAATCGCCGCTCAGAAGGTGGTCACGATGTCTCGGAGACAAGTCTGCACCTTCAAGGATCGCGTCGATGACCGCTTCAAGTTCCCCGATAGGAAGCCCCCGTTTACGCGCCCGCTTCAAATCCTTCTTGAACTGACTAGTCATCACAAGGGCCCGTCGCCCTTGTTGAGACTCACTCGTCATCGACATCAGCGAACGCCTGCGATGCCGACACATAGCGACTAGCAGCGACACGTCCGGCAGCAATGCTCATGTACGGTAAGGAAGCAAGCAACCGAAAACAAGAGATAGACCGCCAGCACTACACTATTCCGAACCAAAGACCAAAAGATAAGCATTGTGGGAAAATCTAAACTTTTGGATTTTCCTACAATGCCAACTACGGCGGAATCCCTCCCACTCCTTATATCTTTCTGTATACATTGAATTTGTATTTAGTAAAATGCAGACAACACCACGGATCGGCTTTTGGTTGGACAATTCCAACCAAACACCACAGCAGACAGCAGAAAACATTCTGAACGCTAGGAAGCCGGTATGATTGTTACATATAAGGGGAAGAAAAATTTCTTTTAGGTACTTGCTTTCCTAAAACTGATGTGATACAATGATTTAATCCAGAAAAGGAGTAAAAAATATGCGGCAAGGTATTCTTAAATAAAAACTATAATCAAATAGTGGGAACAAAGGATTATGATAGCTCCTTTTGTAGGGGCTTAGTTTTTTGTACCCAATTTAAGAATACTTTTGCCTTATCAATTTTGACATATCCCCAAAAACAGCAATCACAAACAGGTGTATGCTGTATATGTGTATGTCCGTAACTTATAATCCCCAGTGGTAAAAGTATTTTACTGCTGGGGATTTTTATGCCCTTTGGGGCTGTAAAGGGAGGACAATCACATGAAAATAATCAATATTGGAATTCTTGCCCATGTAGACGCTGGAAAGACGACCTTGACGGAGAGCCTGCATATGCCAGCGGAGCCATTTTCAGAACCGGGGAGCGTCGAAAAAGGGACAACGAGGACGGACACCATGTTTTTGGAGCGGCAGCGTGGGATTACCATTCAAGCGGCAGTCACTTCCTTCCAGTGGCACAGATGTAAAGTTAACATTGTGGATACGCCCGGCCACATGGATTTTTTGGCGGAGGTGTACCGCTCTTTGGCTGTTTTAGATGGGGCCATCTTGGTGATCTCCGCTAAAGATGGCGTGCAGGCCCAGACCCGTATTCTGTTCCATGCCCTGCGGAAAATGAACATTCCCACCGTTATCTTTATCAACAAGATCGACCAGGCTGGCGTTGATTTGCAGAGCGTGGTTCAGTCTGTTCGGGATAAGCTCTCCGCCGATATTATCATCAAGCAGACGGTGTCGCTGTCCCCGGAAATAGTCCTGGAGGAAAATACCGACATAGAAGCATGGGATGCGGTCATCGAAAATAACGATGAATTATTGGAAAAGTATATCGCAGGAGAACCAATCAGCCGGGAAAAACTTGCGCGGGAGGAACAGCAGCGGGTTCAAGACGCCTCCCTGTTCCCAGTCTATCATGGCAGCGCCAAAAATGGCCTTGGCATTCAACCGTTGATGGATGCGGTGACAGGGCTGTTCCAACCGATTGGGGAACAGGGGGCGCCGCCCATGCGGCAGCGTTTTTCAAGGTTGAGTACACCGATTGCGGGCCAGCGGCGTGTCTATCTACGGTTATACAGCGGAACGCTGCGCCTGCGGGATACGGTGGCCCTGGCCGGGAGAGAAAAGCTGAAAATCACAGAGATGCGTATTCCATCCAAAGGGGAAATTGTTCGGACAGACACCGCTTATCAGGGTGAAATTGTTATCCTTCCCAGCGACAGCGTGAGGTTAAACGATGTATTAGGGGGACCAAACCCGGCTCCCTCGTAAAAGGTGGCGCGAGGACCCCTCCCCATGCTGCGGACGACGATTGCGCCGAAAAACGGCAGCGCAAAGAGAACGGCTGCTGGACGCTCTTACGCAACTTGCGGATACTGACCCGCTTTTGCGTTGCGAAGTGGATTCCATCACCCATGAGATCATTCTTTCTTTTTGGGCCGGGTGCAGTTGGAGGTTGTTTCCGCTTTGCTGTCGGAAAAAAATACAAGCTTGAAACAGTGGTAAAGGAACCCTCCGTCATTTATATGGAGCGGCCGCTCAAAGCAGCCAGCCACACCATCCATATCGAGGTGCCGCCCAACCCGTTTTTGGGCATCCATAGGACTGTCTGTTACACCACTCCCGCTTGGCTCCGGTGTACAATACGAGAGCCGGGTTTCGCTGGGATACTTGAACCAGAGTTTTCAAAACGCTGTCAGGGATGGTATCCGTTACGGGCTGGAGCAGGGCTTGTTCGGCTGGAACGTAACGGACTGTAAGATTTGCTTTGAATACGGGCTTTTATTACAGTCCGGTCAGCACGCCGGCGGACTTCCGCTCATTGGCCCCTGATTGTATTGGAACAGGCATTGAAGGAATCAGGGGACGCAGCTGCTGGAACCTTATCTCCTTCATCCTCTATGCGCCCCAGGAATACCTTTCCAGGGCTTATCATGATGCACTCGAAATACTGTGCCACCATCGAAACGGGCCCAGGTAAAAAGGATGAAGTTGTCTTTACTGGCGAGATTCCCGCCCGCTGTATACAGGCATACCGTACTGATCTGGCCTTTTTACACCAACGGGCGGAGCGTATGCCTTACAGAGCTGAAAGGATATCAGGCCGCTGTCGGTCAGCCGGTCATCCAGCCCTGCCGTCCAAACAGCCGCCTGGACAAGGTGCGCCATATGTTTCAGAAGGTAATGTAAAGATACATAATCGTCAAGACGGCAACAATCAGAAGTTATGGAGGGTAACAATGGAATATAGTAAGGAAGATTTAATGGAAGCAAAAAGCAAATTTGGGGAGTGGGAGAGAACATGGGAACAGAGGAAAGTAAAAATCTGGGAGGAGAACGCACAATTTTGGGATAATGCAATGGGTGACGAATCTAATGAATTTCACAGAGAGGTAGTGCGTCCCAAAGTAACGGAACTTTATCTCCTAATCCTGCGGATTACATTTTTGGATATTGCGTGTGGCAATGGAAATTATTCTTCGTATCTTTGCACAAAGAGGCGCTTCGGTTGTCGCTTTTGATTACAGCAAAAATGATAGAATTGGCTAAAAGACGGCAATCACAATATGCAAAACAAATTGAATTTTTGTGTGGCGGATGCGACCGATCTGTGCGGACTGCGCGTGCAGTCATGTATCAGCAGCGATACCAGACGGACAAGCGCAAGCAGGACTGTTATATCTGCGGTAACTACAAGAAACGCACCCATGACTGTACGGCGCACTTTATCCGCACCGACCTCTTGACCGCTGGCGTACTCTCCAATCTGCGAAAAAGTGACAAGCTATGCGGCAAAAGCATGAAGCCCGGTTTATGAAGCTCTTGATTGAGCAGAACGAGGACGGGGGCAAGCGCAGGAACGCCGCCAAGAAAAAGGAACTGGAAGCCGCCGAGAAACGAATAGCCGAGTTATCCGCTATCTTCAAGCGGCTGTATGAGGACAGCGTGACCAGGGCGCATATCAGACGAGCGTTTCACAGAGCTGTCGGCAGACTATGAAGCAGAGCAACGGGAACTGAAAGAAAGAGCTGCCGCTATCCAGCGGAGCTTTCAAAGCACAGGAAGCCACCGTGAACGCAGAAAAGTTTATGAATGTTGTCCGGCGGCATACCAGCTTTGAAGAACTTACCCCTACTCTGCTGCGGGAGTTTGTAGAGAAAATTGTTGTGCATGAGTGCAGCTATGACGAGAACAAGACCCGCAGACAGGACATTGAGATTTATTATTCTTTTGTTGGCAAGGTGGACTTGCCCGAATAACCGCCCGACCCTATCCGACACAATGCGCAAGTGCCGGATAGGAACGGCAAAAATTTTTTTACACTTCTATTGCTTCTTTATCACACATCAATAAATCTCGCGGGCTTCACGCATCGCAGCTTCAGTTTCGGCATTGAAACGAGGCTGGCGCAGTTCGAAGGGCAAACCACCTTCCATGATCGACTTGTGCAGAAACACGTTTACAGCGTCAGTGAGGTTCATCCCAAACTGGGCATACACCCGTTCAGCCTCTTCTTTCACGCTTGGGTCCACACGCATGTTGAGTGTTGCAGTCTTCATGACTCACCCCTTCGACAAATAGATGTACAGCATCGATCTCACAACGTCAGCACAACGCATGACACATGATGCGGTTTGTCATTACAAGAGATCTGTACGATTAGACAATCGTGCAATTTTAATTCCAAATAACGTTATTCGAAGATCGTTAAGAGGAAGCAGAGCACAAAACCCGGAAAGTTATGCTTGTGCTGCAAGATCAACGACCTCGGCACCAACGATTTCCGCTAGGTCAAGCGGACTCAGCTCCACACTCACTCCCCCTGCGGCCTCCCGACACCAGCATCGTTTCATGATCCAAACATGAGGAATCGATAAAGATTCGATGTTTTGTTGTCTGCCCCAAAGGACTAATCCCGCCAACGACATAGCCCGTGCGGCGCTGCGCAACAGCTGGGTCAGCCATAGCCGCGTTCTTCGCCCCGGCGGCTTTGGCAATGAGCTTCATTGACAGGTGCGCAAGCGCCGGAACACACCCCACCACGAACTCCCCCGTCGGCTCAAGCTTGACCATCAAGGTCTTAAAAGCAATTGCCGGGTCGATCCCTCACTTCTCAACGGTTTCTTCACCGTAAGCACGCGCGGAAGGATCATGCTCGTACTCGTGAACAACGAAAGGAACCCCGGCCTCGTTCAATTCCTCGATTGCGTGAGTGGGGCCTGAAGCGTGATCTTTGGAGTTTTTACGAGCCATACCCCCAGTGTAAGTCCCAAGGAGACAGTCTTTTGGTTTCAGCAAAAATAGAAAGCAGCCGGGCTGATGGAAATCAGCCCTGGCCCTGAGTTTCACCGCAAATAGCGGAGCAGCACTTTAGACGAAGGTCGCCTGCGGATCATCGATCACCATCTTGCCGAAGGGGAAGCAGGTGATCGGGATGAGCTTCAGATTGGCGATCGCCAAGGGAATACCGATGATGGTGATGGCCTGGAAGAAAGCCGTGATGACATGTCCGATTGCCAGCCAGATACCGGCAATGAAGAACCAGATCAGATTCATCAGTGCCGAACCAGCACCAGCTCCAGGCATCGGGACAACTCGTTTACCGAAGGGCCAGATAATGTAACTCGCAATGCGGAACGAGGCGATACCCGCAGGGATTGTCACGATGAAAATACACGCGAGCAATCCGAAAAAGATGTAGTCCAAGAACAGTACGAAACCGCCGAAAACCAGCCAAATAATATTGAGCCAGAAGCGCATTTCATTCCTTCCATCAAGTTGCACTGCATCAAGTCTCGCACAGCAGTCCCTCAATTCACGCTCGCTTTTCCCCTGATTCTCCCCTGATTTCCCCCTGAGTCGTGTGGCTACACTGATGCCATGACTATTCCTTCAGCGATTGCCGAGGCCATTGACCGCATCGACCGCGCACGCCAGGCCGCCGGTCGCAGCGATCGCGTGGCCTTAGAACTCGCGGTAAAAACTCGCACCCCCGAGGAATGCCGCGAGGCAGCCCAAGCCTTGAGCGATCTGGGACAGCCGATCCTCTTGGGGCATAACCGCGTCCAGGAAGCCACGGCAACAGTTGAAGCAATTAGACAGGTACCGGGAGCACAGATCCACTTAATCGGTCCGCTCCAATCGAACAAGATCAATCAAGCCTTGGCCTGCGTCGACGCAATTGAATCGATTGATTCTGCCCTACTCGTCCAGAAAATTGATTCACGCCTGAGCCGTGAACTCCCCGTCTTTATCGAAGTCAACGTCTCTGGCGAAGACACCAAACACGGCTGCAGCCCCACCGATGTCCCTGCTCTTATCGAGGCCGTCTCCTCCTCGGCGCACCTGAGCCTCGCAGGCTTCATGACCGTCGGTCTCAACTCCTCTGCCGAAACAGATGTGCGCCGCGGATACGCCCAGCTGCGCCAGCTACGCGACCGCAGCGCCGAAGAGCTTAGCCTCCCCACAGACGCCCTTGAGCTGTCGATGGGGATGAGTAATGACCTCGAATGGGGGATTGCAGAAGGGGCAACAATCGTTCGAGTGGGAACCGCAGTTTTTGGGGCCCGGCGCTTAGCCGCGCGGAGATAGCGCCTTCCCAGCGATCCAATCGATCCCAACGATCGCGCCGAGGAATACCAGCGCCCCGCACAAGATTGCGACGATATTGACACATACCTGCTGGTAGCCCAAGACCGTCACATTGACGAAATCATAAGGGTACTGGTGGACGAAGACACCACGAACCAGCGTGTAGATGATCCACGCAATCGGAATAACCAGAGCCTTAAGGACGACTCCACCGCTGACTCCTCCGCGCGGTCCGCACGCCAATGCAACGACGATCATCAAGAGTGGAACAACGACGTGCTGGAGCGGGTTTGTCAGGACAGACCAGCCGCTCAAAACCTCAGTTGGACGGATCAAGAAGTGATAAACAATGGCCGTCACTGTGATCATCATGAGCGCACATAAATGCAACGCGCGTCCCCATGAGCCAATCTCACTGCCTCGAAGTGCGATGAGCGTTGCGACAATGGCAACCAGAATATTCGACCACTCCGTGAAGTAAGACAGGCATTCAATCATTCTCTGGCCGAACCCGGCCCAGCCAAAGGGAGCTCCACCGAACATCCCAGGCCGGGCCACGGCCTCGCGAGAATACCCGTCGATAGCGGTAATGACCAAGGTGAGGACCACACCAAGCCACGCGGCGATTGCCACAAGCGCATAGCCCCAACGGCCAGCGGTCGCCAGAGTCATCTGCTTTCCTCTCACTGGTCCTATGCCCAGTCGGGAAGAATACGCACGCCGCCCTTATCGGCAGACGCTGCAAGCATTCCGTAGACCTTCAAGGCATCAGAGACGTGACGCGAACGAGGCTTGGAAGGCTTCCACGGGGTGGCGCCCATCTCCGCGCGGCGGCGCTCAAGTTCCTCATCGCTGACATTCACATGAAGCAGACGCTTGTTGACGTCGATCTCGATCTCATCGCCCGTGCGGACCAAGCCGATCGCACCGCCAGCAGCGGCCTCGGGAGAGATGTGACCAATCGAGATACCGGAGGTGCCGCCAGAGAAACGGCCATCGGTGATCAGCGCACACTTCTTACCCAAGCCCAGTCCTTTGAGGTACGAGGTCGGGTAGAGCATTTCCTGCATGCCCGGGCCACCCTTGGGGCCTTCGTAGGTGATGACGACGACGTCGCCCTCTTGAACCTTCTTACTCAGAATCGATTCAACAGCCTCTTCTTGAGACTCCACAACGAATGCACGGCCAACGAAGTGGAAGAGCGACTCGTCAATACCCGCGCTCTTAATAACTGCACCGTTCTCCGCGATGTTGCCGTAGAGAACTGCCAGACCGCCATCCTTCGTGTATGCGTGCTCGACATCGCGAATGCAGCCATTCTCGGAATCCGTTTCCAAGCGACTCAAAGAGGTTCGCTGTCGAGAAAGCGTGGGTCGTGCGCACGCCACCGGGCGCTGCAAGGTAGCGATGCTTGGCCTCGTCAGTGGCGCTGCCACTGCGAATATCCCACGCACCCAGCCACTCCTCCAAGGAAGGAGCATGGACGGAGTGCACATCACGGTTCAGCAGGCCCGCGCGGTTAAGCTCGCCAGCAGGGCGGGATTCCACCGGCGCGGTGCACGTGCTCGATGTGGTAGGTCGTCGAGTTTCGGAGCCACCTTGCACAGGCAAGGGACGCGACGCGAAATCGCATCGATATCGTCCAGGTGAAATCAACCCCGGCCTCGTGAGCGATCGCAAGAATGTGAAGAACAGTGTTGGTGGAGCCGCCCATGGCAACGTCCAAGCTCATCGCGTTCTCGAAAGCGTGTTTGGTGGCGATCGAGCGCGGGCAGAACCGAATCGTCATCGTTGTCGTAGTACGCGCGGCACATATCAACGATGCGGTGTCGGCTTCCAAGAAGAGCTTCTTGCGCTCGACCTGCGTAGCCAAAGTCGTGCCGTTTCGGGCAGCGCCAGGCCGATAGCCCTCGTTCAAGCAGTTCATCGAGTTTCGCGGTGAACATGCCCGCGCAGGATCCACAGGTCGGGCAGGCGTTGGCCTCAACTCCGGGCAAGCTGGGCATCCGAAACCGAATTATCCACGGCCATGACCATTGCGTCGATCAGATCGAGACGGTGCTCCACAACGCCTTCAATGGAGGCACCAGACTCCATAGGGCCACCGGAGACGAAGATCGTCGGGATATTCAAAGCGCATGGCGGCGATGAGCATACCGGGAGTGATCTTGTCGCAGTTCGAGATGCACACCAGCGCGTCCGCGCGGTGAGCGTTGACCATGTACTCGACCGAGTCGGCAATCACCTCGCGCGAAGGCAGCGAGTAGAGCATGCCGTCGTGGCTCATAGCAATGCCATCATCAACGGCGATGGTATTGAATTCCTTCGCGACGCCGCCCGCCTCGCGGATTGCGCCGGCGACAAGCTCGCCCATGTCCTTGAGGTGGACGTGGCTCGGGAACGAACTGGTGAAAGAGTTCGCGATCGCGATGATCGGCTTTGCCGAAATCTCCGTCCCCATGCTGTCGCGCGCCAGAGCGCACGTGCTCCGGCCATGTTGCGGCCTTGAGTTGATGTTGCTGAACGCAAGGGCTTACTCATCGTTTACTCCCCAATGACACTTTTTGTAACTGTTTCAACCCTTAGTTCCGCATGGGGGCTAGTCTCACCCAGATCAGGAAATGGACGAGGCCTTGCGTACACTTTTTCGCCACGTGGCGCGGTTTTTGCGGCGCTTACTAAGGCTTTGCGAGCTGTCCACTTTTGACCGCCCACACGGTCAGAGCGACTGCCAGCCAGAGCAAAAACGATAAGTTGGTATCGCGAAATCCATTCTTCGACAAGCGCCCAATTCGCGCCGAGCGCATATCCAGCACCGATAAGGATCGAATTCCACACCGCAGAACCAATTGCCGTGTACACGGTGAAGGGCAGCAGTTTCATTCGTTCGATACCGGCCGGAATCGAAAATCAAAGAGCGCACGACGGGACGATGCGCCCCAGGAGAACTGCAAGCGGGCCTCGGCGCACAAACCATGCTTTTCCGCGCGCTTGATGTCGGACCTCCTTAACAAAAGGAATCTTCGCGGCCAGGGAGTAGAAGCGCCCGGCCAAACCATGCACCCAAGGCATACAGGGCCAGTGCACCAGCAACCGATCCGAGCGTCGCCCACACGATTGCGCTGATCAGCCCCATACTTCCCGAGGCCGCAGCAAAGCCTGCGGAAGGCAGGATCACTTCGCTGGGGATGGGCGGGAAGAGGTTCTCCGCAGCAACAGCAATACCTACGCCGGGTGCACCAAGGGCGCCCCAACGAGCGAAACAACGGCTTGGACAATAGGTTCAAGAAGATTACTCATGCCTGTAGCATCGCGGCGCAAGGCATGGAAGAGTTTTGCTCACCCTTTGTGTGGGCTGTGAAACTCGATCACGGGGCGGAGCACTGAACGAGCTCGCCCTCGCCCGCGATACGCAAGTGGTGTTCCGCGGCAGAGATGAAGATCGGCCTCGCCCTTGGCCCCAGCGTGCACTCCCCGCTTCGGTCGACAAACCCAGGCGACCACGGGTAACAAGAGCGATGCGCGGCCCTCGCCCGGACACGCAAAGCGGTGAGTTCAGGGAGTGCAGGTCGACGGTGAGTTCGAATTCTGCGCGGGAGCGAGGAAAGCGATCCGAGTGCGGGCTGGGGTGCTCGGGAGCGAGGCGAATCGGCGGAGCGCTGAAAATTCAGCGATTTCCACCAATTGCGCGCTATCGACGTGCTTGTGGGTGAGGCCCCGCGAATAACGTTATCCGAGGCCGCCATGACCTCAACGCCCAGGCCTCGCTGGTAGGCATGGATTTGGCGCGGCGGAATGTAGGCCGCTCCCCTGCACGCAAAGACACGGGATTCATGAGGAATGCCAGGATGATTCCCTGCGTCACCGCCGTGCGCGGCCTCGAGCTCACACACCAGTTGGTCCGCACGAAGCGAAGGCGATTCTCCCGCTTCGAGGCGGCTCCGGCAGGCGGCGACAAACTCTTCCACCAAGCGGCGGCGTCACCGGTGAATCGATATCGAAGACCCACGAGGCCAAGGAACGCAGGCCCCGCGGACCGTGGAGAGGTTCAGGCGACGGCGGAGCACCCGGCCAGCTCCCTCATCCAGTCCCTTCGAGGAGTCGCCGCGCCTTCGAGGCACCTCGAGCCAATGAGCGCGTCGAAATCGGTCAAGGCGTAGAGCATCCGGGCTTGTGGTTCGTGTCCCGGTAGGAGCGGTTCGGCGCGGTACGCCTCGATTCCGAGGACTTCTTCGCGCAGGTAGCCTTCACGCGCATTTCTTGGTGGGATGAACCTGAAGAGAGAGTGTCTCATCGGGTGCGATGACCTTCATGAGGAAGGGCAGGTTGGTTCCAAAGGCGTAGAGGATGCCCGAGCCAAGGGCTTTTTCGGATCCTGCGCGATGAGGTCACCCAGGTTCGCCCATCGTTGATGAGCGTTGGGACCATCTGGGGTGATTACCAAACCAGAGTTCAGAAACAGGCCGAGGCCCGGGAGTTTCACCCAAGAATTCAGCGATTGCGCTCTGCGAGCCCCAATCGTCAAACTTGCGCCAGCCCTGCAGCTGTTCCATCTGGTCTCCTCAGCCTTCCATGACACCGAGGTCCGTGCGTCGTTGGAGAACAACGAGTGACGACGTTTTTCCGAAACGCTCGGTATGTGTGAAAAGTTTAGCGTGTCCCTCTTCGCGTTCAGCGAGAGCGCGTAACGCTCCACCCGATTCGTAGAGTTCATCCCAGGTTCCGCTCTCCACAATGCGGCCCGAATCCATGACGATGATGCGATCAACATCGCGAATGGTATCCAGGCGGTGTGCGACGACGATCAGGGTCTTATCACTGGTCCGCCTGCGAATCCCAGCCAGCACGCGTGCCTCGGTTTCGCGATCAACTTGGGAGGTGGCCTCGTCGAGCGATCATGATGGGGGTTTCGCGCAGGAGGGCGCGGGCAAGGGCCAGCCGCTGGCGTTGTCCGCCGGAGATGCGTTCGCCCATTTCGCCGACCTTGGTGTCGATTCCTTCGCTTTCTGCGGCGATCCACTCGCTGAGGTCAACCGCCTCCAGGCGTCGCGAGTTCGGCATCGCTTAGCGTCGGGCGTGCAAGCAGAAGGTTTGCACGAATTGAATCGTTGAAGACGTGAGCGCGCTGCGGGCCAGGTGACGACAGAGCGAATATGGTCCTGGGTATCCTCACGCAGGTCCACTCCCCCAATGCTGATCGAACCGGAGTCCGGATCCCACACGCGGGCAAGCAGCGCGGCAAGCGTCGATTTCCCGGAGCCCGAGGCGCCGACGATTGCGGTTGTTGAGCCGGCAGGAATAGTGACGGTCACGTCGTGGAGGACTTGGGGACGATGCTTCTCGTATTCCTCCGCGTCATCGTGAAGACCTGAAGCTATAGCAACCTGCGGGTAGGTAAAGTCCACGCCCGTAATCTGAAGATCACCGCCGCCAGCAATGGGACGGGGACTTTCCGGATCGGGAACCAGTGGTTCGCGATCGGTCACGGCAAAGATTCGCGCCGCCGAGGCGTAAGCCTGATCCAGATCCGCAGTGAGATCCTCAACCGCCAAAACCGGTGCAAAAGAGGCCAGCGCAACGCCCAAGGACATGGTGACCTGCGCGATGCTCAGTCTGCCCGAGGGGTAAGCCGAGCAGGCGACAAGGAGCTGAGCGACAACAGCCAGGGGAAGCAGTGCTTGATTAAAGCCTCGCCGAACGGCAATCCAGAAAGAGGTCTTGTACTGAGCTTGGAAAATGTACTCTTCCAGCTCGTCAGCCATTTTCCTTCATGCGATGTTCCTGCGCACCGAAAGCAATGACTTCGCGCACGCCTTTGAACCGAGTCGGTCACGTGGTGCGAAAGCCTGCCGCGATGTTGCGCGAAGTACTTGCGCAGCTTCGTCGGTGGTCTTGCCACCGAAAGGTGGAACACAAAACCCTGCCAGCACAAGGAAAGGTGCCAGAACAAGAGCATTGAGCGGCGAGATCGCACACGCCCATCCACACGACAGTCCCGATGGGAACGATTACCGCCGTTGCCAGGGGGCACCAGGGTGTGAGCGAAGAAGACCTCGACACGATCGACGTCTTTCGTGACTCGCGACAGAAGGTCACTGGTGTCTGCGCCCTCGGTCATCGCTGGAGCCTGAGGCCTCAAGAGAGTCGAAGAAGTAGTTACGCAGGAGGGCCCAAAGAACGGAAAGCCACATAGTGTCCCGCGTATTGCTCGAGGTAGCGGAACAGGGCCTTGAGCAGAGACATCATCACCAGCGCCCAGACCACCCGATGACAGGGTGACTGAGGCCGGATCCGCGGCATAGGAGCCCAATGCCCATGTTCCCACCGCAAAGAGCGCGATCCCCAAAACCAGAGCAACGATACGCGCAAGTAGAGAAAACAAGCGGGAAAAAGGACTGACGAGCGACGCGAATGAGGCGGCGCGAGAGGTCCATGCGCGTGAAGTTCTGGGGGTTCATCGAAGTTCCCCTTCCTTCAGTTCAACCTGGCGGTCTGCGTGGGCGATCGTTGCTCCTCGGTGAGAGATTGTGATGGTCGTGCGCCCGCGAGCAACGGTATCGATAGCGTTCAGAATCTGTCTTTCACTTTCCAGATCGACGTGTGCAGTGGGTTCATCGAGCAGAAGGATGGGGCGTCTTTGATGATGCCCTCGGCAGGTGCGACGCTGCGCTCACCGCCCGAGAGCGCCAGACCCCTTGTCACCGACGCGGGTATCCAAGCCTTCGGGAAGCCTCGCCAGAAGATCGTCGAGGCCGACGGTGCGCAGCGCCGTGAGGATATCCTCATCGCTGGCTGCAGGGTTGGCGATCAGGATGTTCGCGCGCAAAGTGTCGGAGAAAGGTACGTGGTCTGTTCAACGACGGCGATTTGCGAGCGAACCCACCGCAGGGCACCTGGGAGATATCAACGCCATTAATGAAGATGGATCTCACTGGGACGGTGGTGCGCCTGAATCAGGCTTGAAAGCTGCTGACTTTCCAGCGCCCGAGGTACCCGTGATCGCAATGTGCTCACCGGGAGCGACGCGAAGGAAAGCATTTTCAAGGATCGGGAGGTCGGCCTCGTAAGCGAAAAAGAAACGCTGTCGATACGAACTTCTCCGGGGATGGGAAGCGAAGTCGGAGCAAGAACGCCATCTTCTGCCGGGTCGACGACCTCTGGGGTCTCGCTGGTGAAAGCGCTTTAATTTCGCGCGTCGCAGCGATACCACCCATGCCGATGTAGAAGAACGACCGATGCGATCCAGAGGGATCCAGCATGATCGAGGAGACAGGACAAGTGTGACGGCCTGGCCCACACTGGAAACGACCGTCGCTGAGACGCCAGTGAGGCAAGAGCTGTCGCACCCGGTGATCATTCCCAGCGAAAAGACACCGTCAACGACCAACAGAGACCATCTGATTTCCCGGCAGGTAACGCATGACTGCGGCGAACGTTCTCTGCGGCCTGTGCAAGAGTGCGCCCCAACAGCTTTTCCTAGCGCGATGTAGGGACAGCGTTGAAAGTCCCTGGATCGCGTCTAGTTCTTGAGGCGGCGAGCGCGCGAGAGGACGTGCGATACCGTGTGGAAACCGGTCGAAATGCCCTTTGGAAAGCACCGACGGTCAGTGGAACAACGGGAATAGAGATTGCCGGACCGCTGCCGATACCCAATCGAAAGTAAAATACGACTGCAACGACCATGATCGGCGTGATCAGCGAGGCCAGCATGGGTGCGATGAAAAGTGCCGCGATAATTCGAGCTACGCTCAACACGTCGGTCGCGGTATTAACGATGCGACCTGAGCGTTCTTTCGTGCGCTCGCTGACGCCCGAGGCGGAAAGACCTGGGCGACCATTGCGTGACGTATACGGGTTCTTCTGCGCAGACGCGTCCCCTAGCCCGAGTAGGAGGCGCTAAACGCCATCACTCCCTGCTGCTACGGCATAGAGTGACCAGGACTGCCCAGTGACGGGAGAGCTGATAGCTTGCCGCTGATGAAAGAGCATCGATGACTGTGCCGAGCTCTGATGTAGACGATGAATCAAGGAACATCGCAGGGCAGCAGGTTTTTGATGATCTCGATGACAGTTCGCCAGCCGCTGTTTTCGGGTATGGTTGCGGCTAGTGTTGCGGCGGGCGTTGAACGCGGGTCCCATCGATTCGCTCTCCTCATTCGGCTTTTATGACGTCATCTTTCATTATGACGCTACTTAGACTACCTTAGCTTCTTAATGACAGAAGAGTCATATAGGAAGTCATACCGAAGACGTTTAGCTAGGGGGCGTTCGGATCACTCCGGACGCCCCTACAGCTGAGGTTTTCACGACGCAAAACTGCGGGACACCCCACGCTCAGCATTGCGCGGGAAGGCGGCCACGGCCTCGTCAATCAGGGTCAGGCCAGACGGTACATCCAGCCGAAGGATCTTCCGCGCGGCCATCTGGATATCGGTGATGTCCTTCCAGATCTGGTGGGTGACGGGACCCGCGGGAAGCTCGACGTCGAAATCATCCGAGGCGAGGCGAGCAATCGGGAATGACGACCGCGGCAGTACCACAGGCGAAGATCTCAGCGACCGAGCCATTCTTAATGCCCTCGACCAGGTCGGCAAGAGCGATGGACTCCTCGGTTACCGGCACGCCACGCGAACGCAGCAGTCGGCAGATCGCGCTACGGGTGCCGACCCTCGAGGATCACGCCGGTGAGCTTTGGGGTACGCACGCTTCCATCGGCCATGACGACGAACATGTTCATGCCCGCCAAGCTCTTCGAGGTACTTATGCTCGTAGGTATCCAGGTAGCAAACCTGCTTGAAACCGCGCTCTGCAGCCATGTTCTCCGCGGGAGCAACGAGGCCGCGTAGTTACCGCCAGCCTTTTCGCCGAACCGGTTCCACCGGGGCCAGCGCGGTGGTAGTGCTTTCTCAACCCAGATGGAGACGCCGGTCTGAGTGCCCGACTTGCAAGTAGGGGGCCAACCAGGGAGCCGCTGACGTACGAAGTCAACCTGGTGAGCGGAGCGCACGCCAAGGAAGGGCTCGGACGCAAAAAGTGAAGGGACGCGGTAGAGAGGATCCTCCAGCACCCGGAACCCACTTTTCGTCTGCACGCACGTAGTTCACCAGCGCGGCAACAAAGTCCTCACGGTCCAGCTGCGGCATGGCCAGACGCCAATTCGAGTGGTTCATCGCGCGGCATTGAAGCCGGGCGAAAGGTCCAGATGCTGCCGTCGGAGTGACGGTAGGCCTTGATGCCTTCGAAAGCGGACTGTCCGTAGTGAAGGACGGCGGCTGCGGAGACAGGTCAAGAGGACCGAAGGAATGACCTCGCGCTGGCCCCATCCGGTTTCGGGCGTCCAACGCATGTGTGCCATGTGATCGGTGAAAACTGTTCCGGAAGTTCAGTTCCTCCATGGCCTTTTTCGCTAATCCGCCTGCGGAGTCGGATTCGAGTTCTGGGTCAGCGGGAAACGACCAGCCAGTCTCGTCTGCCGAAGGCAGAGGCTCCTCCCCAATCGCTCCAATTCGGTGGGAGTGTGCTGCGTTTCTGTCATCGTGTCCTCCTCAAAAAGCTGAAGTAAGTTCAGAATATTCCCTTGCGAGGGTCAAGCATGGTGGTCCGCCATCTGACCCCTGTGGGTGGGTGGTGCGCGTGCTTTCAGGGTGCGTTCGGCGTTTTCCAGCCCTACGGGCGCCGGAGAGCCTTCGGTCTCCCGCTGCCCCCGGTCTGTCACCACTCCCCGCGCGGCCTCGTCAGCGGCGAATCAGCGCGACCAGGTCGTTGCCGATCTGCTCGGTCGTACGGACCAAAGCGGATCACCAGCGCAGTTAGCGGCCGCACGGTTGCGCATGTCTTCTTCAATCGCGTCCATGATCGCGCGCGACCGATCGGCATAGGGCCGAGGTGATTGAGCGAGCGCAACAGAGGCAATGGTTGCGGTCGGGTCCGCCTTGCCCTGGCCCGCAATGTCGGCGCGGAGCCGTGACGCTCGAACATTGAGGGGTGCGCGCTTCGTTGATATTTCCCGAGGCCGAGAGGCCAACACCACCGGTGACGGCTCCTGCCTCATCGGTCAAGATGTCGCCGAAGAGATTGCTGCAACGATGACGTCGAAACGGCCGGATCGGTCACCATGTAGATCGTTGCGGATCAATGTGACAGTAGTCGACACGGAACCTGCGGTATTCGCGGCCAACTTCATCGACGATGCGGCTCCACAGGCCACCGGCGAAGACCAAACATTGTGCTTGTGGACCAGCGTGAGGTGGAGCCGGACGGCTGCTGCCTGTTCGAATGCGTAGCGCACCAGGCGCTCAACGCCAGCCGTGCTGACGGAGATCTCCCGCATGACCTCGTGAATCGTGCCCTTGCGCAGGGTCTCACTGTCCGGCGTACAGGCTTTCAGCGCCCTCGCGCACGACGATGAAAGTCAATGTCTCTGGGTTGGCTAGCGGGGTCGGGACGCCCGGGTAGTAGTGCGAGGGGACGAGTTGACATAGTGGTCCAGAGAAGCGGAGCTTGAGGAGCAGGCCGCGCTCAAGAACACCTGAGGGACCGACGGATCACCAATCGCACCCAAGAGAATGGCGTCGCTGGTCGATAACCCGAGGTCCGTGTCGTGGTGAGAATCTCGCCGGTGCGGTGATAGCGGCGCGCTCCAAGATCGAATTCGTGTACTGCAGTGTGACGTCAGGGGAATGACAGCCAAGAGCCTTGATACCTCGGGACGATCCGCCCATGATGCCATCACCGGGACCATTATGAGTTTCAGATTTATCATGCTGCCATTGCTGCGCGGGGCGGCAGGTCGGCAGAACAGTCCATATTTCGGGTGCGTAGGGCGTCTCGTCTCCAAACTAGGGTCCTCTGCAGGCATTGCTACTACTTAGCGGCATCAACACCAATTGGCATTGGCAAATTCACCACAGGCATCGCGTACCAAACTGTGATTCTGTCCTCCAACGGTGCTAATCATGCTAAGCAGTGTCAATCCGCTCCAGCTGGATTTCGCCGCGAATACCCGGTACAAAACCATCTAACCCAGTGTCGATCCGTTCGACGTCATCGAACTGCTGTAGACAATTCCCACACGAACCGCGAAACAGCGCTAAACCGCCCGAACACCACTAAATAGTCCTGCTTGCACGCCGCAACAAATCCTTTCCACAACGCAGGATTAACATTCATCCACAGGTCTCACGCAGAAACACACAGCCCGTCTCCACGTCGCAGACTGTCCACTATGAGCTACGCAACCGCCGCACGTAACCCTGAGCCATCGCGGGAGCTCCTCTGTAGTTCCTCAGCGGGGCAGGTGCGCCACATCTCGCGGCGCCTACGTCCGGTCAGCCATTCGACCTCAGCCAGGCGAAGCCCTGGGATATCTGGGAGTCAGCTGCGCTGGCACGCATCATTGCGTCAGTCACAGCAAGGACAGACTGACTGCCGCTTGTCGTTGGCACATCAGCGCTTCTACTCCACGGGGTACAAGGCTGATCGCGAAACCCAAACGTTGAGTTGTATTAGCCGCAGCGCCGGACAAGCCAGCTCATTCCTCTCGTTCAGACAGCGCGGCACAGCCCGCGCCTGCGGCGGCGAGTCTCGTCGACGCGCCCTGCCGATTACGTCGGAACGCACGTGCGGGTTTCAGGATACTGACCGAGCACCCCTACGACGCGCTGATCCGCTGCGCGATGCACGATGACGCGTACCGCAGCCACCCTGGCTGACAGCGCCTTGCACAAGTGGTCTGATCTCGTACTTTCTCGCAAGTGCAGTGCTGAGGCCGCGCGGAAGACATACGGAAAGAGATCCTTTCGCGTTTGAACGCGCGAGAGGCCACGCTGCGGCTGGCGCCTGCGCGCGACGGATCCTGGAGCGCGATCGATCCGGTGTGCGACAACCTCTGCCGAGGCCGCTATTCTCGCGTGGGTGGTTCGAGCGCGTGGTCCCGCGAGGTCCCGACGCGCATGAGTCTCACTGCAGGTGGCTGACCTGCTTGCACGATACGCAATTCCGCATGTGAAACCTCTATCATCGAGTTTCGCGACTGAGAAAACCGTCAACACAAGGAGAATCTGACCCGCGCAAAACGCCTGTGCGGTTCAACGCGAGCGAACGCTCTGCAAGATCTGGGCTGGTAAGTCCTTCGAGTCAATCGCACAGATTTCAACGACTGGAGATGTAGCTGCGCGGTCGGGATTGGCTTTGCATGATCGTAGCGGCGAAGCCTATTCCCTCAGCCTCGTCTGTTGCCGTGGAGCCTCCAAGCGAAAGCGGTGACGTGAAGGGCGGCGCTCTCGAGTCCACGATTCCGTGGAATGCATGGGGCAGGATGGGGGCTGGACTTTAAAATGCACGTTCCGCTATGTGAGTCAGTCCGGCACGAAATTGACGGCGGTGAGTGAGGAGCATAATCCCACGTCGACAACCATTGACGTCTGTCCGACAGATAAATGTCCTGCACTCTTGCTCGAGGAGATTCGTGGTCGCACAAGAGTTATTTCAGGACATATCGTTGAACCGTCACGGTATCGGTTCGACAATCGAGGTCAAAGCCTTCTATCCCTCTCCGGCGGATATACCACCAAGTATTAGTTGACACGGTGGCGACGCCGATTTATATCTGGGCTTCGACTATTCGATCGATGGGATCTGTGGGATTCAGACTCTGGCCCAGTTGTTCTTTGTCGTCGATGACTGAATTGAGCGATAGTAGACTCAGTCTACTCATTCGACTCGAAAACCGGAGCACCTTGGCTGTGTACATCGTTGAAGAATTCACAGATATTGTTCCTCCAACTCGACTGGCAAAAATTTTGGCACAAGACCACTACTGGTCCGACGAAACGTAACTTTGCTAACCCTGCTGCCACTCTCAACCGGTTACGGACTGGTTGCAGCGCCTGGCGGAAGCAACCGATGGAATCATCGCCTCATTTGACTGCGCATCTCGACGGAAAGCGCAACGGCGAAACCGTTGAGGAGTCTCTTTGCTGGTGCGACAGGGCAAATCGATTTCTACGGCGAGGACGCGTTCACAGAACCATGACGGGAAAGAGATACCAACCAGTCATTGCTGAAAGGTCATGGTGCATCTGCCACGCAGCTGCGGGTACTTACAGTAAAGTGAAAGCACGTTTGACGATGCGGTTGCACAGAAATTCAGTGCGTGCTCTGAGGAGCGTCGATTGGGACCAGTTCCATACGCCCGATAAATCCTTAGCGAAATCGATTTCTATCGAGTGCCGCGGAGCTCTTAGAGCGCTTCCAGTGGTCGTCTGATGATCCTCAGCAGGTCAAGGAAGAGCTCGCTGACGTCCCTCACCGCACTGCTATTTCCTTTCGCGATGAAGGTCGGGCTGAAACCCGGATCAGATCGTGCGAGAAAGTTTGCCAGACGGCGCAGAAGCACCCGTAGCTGAAAAAGTCCGTGGGAGCAGCGCGAGGCATGACCAGCTGGATTGATCCGCCGACAACGGCGTTTGACACCCGCACAACCGCGCAACACCAACGCCGAAACGACGAAAACAACTCACAAAAATTACATCTGCGCCATCTCAGATGCACTACGTCTGGGACTACGCGGCACGCCTTTCGAAATCCCCATGAACGCAGCCCAGTGATCAGCGCGATGCTCGCCGGCACCTCATCCGCGACAGAAGGGCATCTACTGCACAGTGATCCCAATGCAGATCGCAGCTCGCATTTGAAGTTGATGGCGTTCCAACGCCCAACGAGAGCCTCTACCTTTCTGCATCTACGGTCACTGAGCCTTCCGCGTCTTCAGCCAGACGCACTGACTGCGGACTGACCACAATGCGAGATCGTCATCATCAGAGTTCGTGAAGGGAGAATGATGTCAAAGTTTCACTTTAGAGGAATAAACCCAGCTCATTAAGGCACCTGCGATCACAGAGACGGCCAGGTTGGTCGTATAACCGTGGTCGGTCATCGCTCCGGCCAGGTCAATGTCTGCTGTACCAAGACCAAACGGGTGAGATCAGCAGCGGACGCTGCTTGGTTCGAAGTCTGCGTAAGCCGCTTGCGGTTGTTAGCCATGACATGGAGCACACTGTTCGTGCAGGTCTGCAGGTACTAGGTTATGCTGCGAAGCGACGCCCGTTCGCCTACCGTCAAAACGGCAAGGGCTTTTCCATTGAGCACGACTTCTTCACCGGCGTCGAGCGAGAGAGATCGGCTTGGATGAGTTCCCCAATGAGGATGAGTTGTGGGCACCATCTGGTTGGCAAAGGACTTGACGCTCAGGTGCGCACTGATTGCTATTGCCATGACCCAAACCGGGTGAAGCTCGCTATTACCAGCAGGTAGTGGTAGACCGCATACGCTGAAGCACCGTCATTGGCGACCGCCGTCTACTCCTGGTGATGCCACCGCAATCGGCAAGACATCACGCCTTCAGATTGCCGGATAATCAGTTGAACAGTGAACGGTACTAAAATTGCCGACCGCAACGTGCCGACTGATCAGGACCATCACCGGCGACTTCTGGAGCCACTCTCTGCCGCATCACCAAAGGTCAAAGCGCAGCACTTGATTCCATGAGGCTTCTGGCGAGCCTGTATCAACAGCTCGCTGGTGAGGAGGTGAAGAACCGACCTGCAGTTCAAACTAGAGTTCTTGACTCGTCATCATTGACGAGTGTCACGGATCAGCGTGCACGCGAAGAATATGTATGACGTGTCCGACTATTTCTCTAGCGCCATCCACATTGGTATGACGCAACACCGAAAGAAACCAAGGCGTCACTGCATCACTTTGCGAGCCCACCCACACTCACAGTTTAAGCCAGGGAATCGAGATGGCTTCGCCCGTATAAGGTGATCCGTGTTGGCTTGACGTCGACTTGGAGAACTGGCGACCCTTCGAGGGCAAGTCGACGTTGATGGCAACGTTGAGGATCGCGAGTACAACGTCAAGGATTACGACCGTAACCTCATCATTGATGAGCATCCAGATGGTCAGCGCGGAACGGCCGAGAAGCATGGCACTGACTGAAGACCATCGTCTTCTGCGTCGATATTGAGCATGTTGAACGAATGCGCCAAGCCTCAGCGAACGAGAACCTTGAACGGGTCATCGAGGACTACCGGCGTCATGTAGATCACCGGAGATGCTAAAGAAGAAGGGTCAGCTCTGATACTGTTGACGTCACGTGGAGGCAATTCCGGACACTGGTGACCACATCGAAACCGCTCTACCATAGGCGTCAACGTCAAACGATCGCTTCATCGTCTGGAGTCCAACATTGGTCGATGACGGAGTCTAAAACAGATCGTCGGACGCGACACCCGGCTCGATCCTGAGCATGGCAAGAGTTCTTCACGATCATGGACTTCCGTAGATCGACCCGACTCTTCAGCGACCCGGATTTCGACGGTAGCAGCAGGCAGCATAGACGTGCCTTCCTGCCTGGGCCTGGGATGAGACGGCGAGATCCCCGAACCCGAATGGCCAGAAGACGACGAAAGCAGTAGGAAGACCCCGGGTCTGAAGACGGTGATCGCCGGACTTCGGCCCAGATTGATGTGATCATCTGTGATCCGCCTCGATCGACGACCCAGCCCCGAAAAAGCGAGGCCAGGTGCGAGTTCGCGTTGTCGAAGTCAAACTGCTCAGCGCAGGCGTGTCCAGTACGTCGATCCGTCGCGGCAAACCTCATGACCGAATCGATCCGCGACTTCCTCGAAGCGGTCATTGCGACACGTACTGCCAGCCCTCGACTCGTTCCTTACCGCTGGTCGCCAGGCCGAGCAGAAAGGACGAAACTCATCGGCCAGCTCAGCAGCCGCATGGCGTCGCTTTGAGGCGATACGCGAAGAAGCTGACGGTGAGGTTCTTCACGACGTTGACGATTTCGACCCGATCCTCCACGTTGCCTCTCGACAAGCCTCCACTGACCAAACAAGAGCGTATCGATCACGTCAAGAAGCGGTTAGCTCACAAATACTCGGACGCGTGCCGCGAAGTGTTGGAAGCGCTCTTGGATAGAGCACGCGGATATCGGTATATCTTGAAATCGAAACAACCAGGGTCCTCAGCGTCGACCCATTCACGGTACGGGTCACCGCCGCAGAAGATTGCCCGCCTCTTCGGAGGACGCGCGACGCTCACCTCCAGCATTCGTGAACTCGAAGACGCCCTCTACGAAGCCGCATAGGAGCACTTTAAGTAGCTACGAGGCTGAACTCGTTCATCTCAACCCCCGCAAAGATCATATGTGCGGAGACGTTAACACGGCGACGCCCAACGCATCGCCCAACTCACCTGGCTGTTGTTCTCCAAGGTCTCACGACGCGAAAGAAGCCGACTGGAGTTCCACAGCGCCTGCCGGTCGATCATCCCGCAAAGCATCTCACTGCGCGATCTTGGGCGCTCGGACCGAAAAGACGGAGCGCTCGAAGACCGGTGAGGAACTGCTGGTCATCCAACACTGAGTCCTCTTTCCTAGTCCTCCGCGCTGCCGATCACCGCATCGACGCCGCTCAGTCAATCCGTGAGTTCGGGCAGTGTTCGAGGATTCGAACCAGCACATGAAGGACGGCATCCTCATCCGTCAGCTCGTTAACCGATCGACGAGTCGACTTCGAGGACTATACAGACGGCATGCTTTCGGCGAGATCTACGGGAGACCTGCTGAAAAGAACTCCCAGCGCGGGCAGCTCAGGTGAGTACTACACGCCGCGCGCGGTCACCGACTTCATGGTCGAAATGATCAACCCCAGGCTCGGAGAGCATCGTCGCGGACTTCGCAGCCGGAACAGCCGGGTTCCTCACCTCAACGCTCAAACACCCGACGAACAGGTCGAAAGCGAATGGAAGACTGCGGCGTAGGTATCGCTCCAGCGTTTACGGTATTGAGAAGAAGCTACGCTGTACCATTGGCGTGACCAACCTCACTCGTTACATGACGTCGTCGACCGCCCCAGTCTATCATTCGACGGCAACTCACTCGAACGCAACGTGCGCGACTTCAAAGACAGCGAGAAGTTTCGACGTCGTCACCATGAACCCGCCCTCACGGCGGCACGAGCAAGAACTCAGTCAGCGAACTTCCCTGCAAGCCTTCCGTTCCTCTGAAAACCGCAGACCCTTCATCGCGCTCATCATCACCTACCGGCTCAAACGACACGGCAGAGCCGTCGTTCTGCCCGACGGGTTCCCTCGGCAACGACGGCGCAAAAGTCGTCCACCGAAGGAACGGCTCCTCGCGAGTTCAACCTCCACACCATCATCCGCCTGCCGGGCTCTGTGTTCTCGCTACACCTCCATTGCCACTTCAACCTGCCGTTCTTCGATAACACCGGCGCGACCAAAGAAACCTTGGTACTACCGCTGGAGTAGAGCTCCTCGAAGACCGCAAAAGCCGTCTTCCAAGACCAGACCACGCTGAGGGAACACCCGGCCGACGTCAAGAGTGGTGGATGATCGCCGAGATCGAAGACGCCGACGCACCTCAAAGCTCCAGCGGTTCACCGCCGATCAACTTTCTATCGAGGGCGGTTACAACCTGATCTCTGCGGCTTCGACAACACAACCGTCGTGCTCAGCCCAGAAGAAACAATCGCTGATTACAAGACCAAACGAGCCGAACTTGACGCGCAAATCGACGCCAAGATCGCCCAAATCGAAGCACTTGGCGGTGACCGAATGATCGCCGACCGCCCCGCGCTGCCATCCCAAGCAGCCATCAGGCAAACCGACTGGACCAACGTCCAGCATGGCACCCAAAGACCTCTCGAACACATTTGCTGCAGAGCGGGCGGCGCTGGTCAAAATGAAGAAGATCAAGCACAGAAGTTGTCAGATGCGTCAACGCAGATGATCAGCGTCGGTTACTATGAGTTGGTCATGGATAGCTCGTATAATTCATTAGCCTCTTTGTCTGGAATCGCCCCCGGAACAGTATTCAGATAGGCCTGATATCCCCTACATTACTGGTGCGAGTAACTTCTAATGGCTCTATCATCGTCAATCGACGGACTGAACAGTCATTGACGGTTGCCCATTAAGGCGACCTGCTGATCACCGCGTAAGCGGAACTATCGGCGATCCTGCTGTGCTAAGAGGCAGCTCATATCGCGCGACAAATCAGCGGCGATAACTTGCTTGTGTCTGACGGGATGGCATCGCCAGCGTTCCTGAATATTCAGTTGCTGCCTTCATGCTATAAGCGAAAAAGCAAGACCTATGAATTAGTCGCGACATGCTGCTCACAAACACCACTCCTCCACCACCTGCCGAGCAGGAGCGGATCGTCGCCAAGCTTGATGAGACTACGCCTATTGACCAACTTGGAACTTGAGAGAGAGAGAGAGTATCTAGACCGAGAGTTCGCCAAAGCAATCGAACGCGATGCTCCGCCGCCATCAGCGGCAACTCACTCGCAACACTGAAGACGGCACCGCCGCAGAAGAACCTCGAAACCATCAAAACCGAACGCCAGCAACTCGGTGCTGAGGGCAAATTGCGAAGCAGAAGCCACCGCCACCAGTGGACAAACGGACGAGGCCTTCGACCCGCCAGATAGTTGGGTTTGGTCGCGTTCAGGCCGCGTGTTCAATATGCAGAGGCAAGAAAACGTCGCCGTTGGCAAACATTTGAAGTTGGCGAGTAACGTGCTACGGAGGTAACGGACCAGGGGTTACGTGGCCGACTACAACAGAGACGGAACCTACCCGATCATCGGTCGTCAAGGCGCTCTTGCAATATCAATGTGGCTTCGCGCTTTTTCATGACCCTGAGCATGCGGTAGTAGTCGAGACATTCGCACATCTCCTGTTTGGGCGGTTTCTAGTATTAGAGCAACTGGGAACTTGAATCAGTACGCTACCGCAACAGCACAACCTGGACTTCAGTCGAGAAGCTGAAAGTAGTACCCGTTCCAGTTCCGCCTTCCAGACGAGCAGGAGCGACATGCCAAGTTTCACTGAGCTACTCTTCCAGCCTTGGGAGCTGGTGCCGATCACCGTTCACTGAGTACAACGTTTTGAGGGCCCGGCTGGACCGTCGGTTTCGAGAGGGTTCTGAGTAGTCCCAGCCGTGTGTACAAGCAGAATGGATGACCATGAGGAAGCTCCGCGCATGCCCCAGAGTGACCACGGCTGGAGAAGGCCGAGGCGCTGCGAGGTGAGGCATCACGGGCCAAGCGCCTGCCGCGTGCTGGGTATCGCTGAGGCGACGTTGCAGTCGATGGCGCCAGCGTTATGGGGTCGATGAGTCGAGAGCAAGGAACTGGTGCAGTTGCGCGAGCAAACGCGTGCTTGAAAGGTTGTTGGGCAAAGAGCTAGAGAAGGCAAAGCGCCGCGAGAGCGAAGAGAATTTAGCCCGGCGCGCAGCACGAAGCTGTGAACCACCCTGATCGGCCAGGCTTTTCAGCGTCTGTATGCCGCGCGCCGGTTGTCCCGGCCGTATTGCCGAAATCCGCGCGGCGGGCGGGGCGAAAACGCTGCGGATCGCGGCCCGTGCCCAGTGGATTAACTGATTTGCCGCCATACGCATCGACGCTGGGGCCAGGCGCCTGGGTGCGAGCCACAAGAGGAGGGCATTGTCGGGCGTGAGCGTCCCGGCGCTTGTGGCGCACCAAAGGACTGCGTGCGTTCGCGCAAAGCCCATAAGCCCCGCACCAACGCCGCAAACCCCGGTCACAGCTCAGCTCCTGGGCATGTGTGGCCACGGATTTCCAGTTCGACCCGACTGGAAGCGTGTCTTTTAAGGTCCAACCTCACGATGAGTCTGCGCCAGCACCCGCGTTCGCGTTGAGCGCGCATGGAGCCGCTGACGATCGAAATGCTTGACCTGGCTGTCCAGCCCATGGCGCGCCCCAGGTGCTGCGCCGATAACGGGCCTGAATTCATCGCTGCATGGACGCTGGGCCAGCGAGCATGACACACCTAAGCATTCATCCCACCGGGCCAGCGGCATAACGGGTCTGTGGAGTCCTTACAACCCGCATGCGTGATGAACTCCTGGAAGAACATGTTCGAGGACCTCAACCACGCCCGCGCCCTGGATCATGCCTGTCCACCACATAATGAAGAATTACCTTCACAGCGCTAGGCTGGCTTCACCCAACCAATACGCGCCAATGGGCACAACACCACCAATAACAACCAACAACCTCAAAACACCCGGTCCACAAACCAGACTAGGCTAACCATGGCCCTGCGTCGCCAATTTCCCGAATAACCGTCAGTCGAGGACATCAAACTGAACCGCGCGACCGGAACGACTCGCATCATTAACCCCACGGCTGCGGAGCCACGTTCACCAAGCGGGCAACCCCACGGAATCATCATAACCGGCAAAGCAGCCCTGGCCTCGTCGATGAAACCACATCAGCATGCGCAGCGCAGAAACACCGAGCGCACTTTTCGCCCACTCTTCAACGGTCAGCGCGACATCGGATCCACCTGTGCTGGCGTTCCGGTCGCCGTCGATGTCCGACGCCGTCAGCGGTACCGTCGACGCACCAGGCGCGGCCAGGCAACCCGCGCGCGCACGCCGTAACACGTAGGACTCGTCAGAGAGCCAGCCACATGACAAGCTCCCATCCGTACTCGCGACTGGCGACAAATCGGAGGGCGTCATCCTCCAGGGAAATCGAGATGATGCTTCGTCGTCGCACTGCTGAAGCGGGGTCGCTGCGTCGACCTGAGCCAGCGACCACCAAGTTCTGCCTGACCAGGACGTCACCGCCTCGCGCACCTCATGCCGGCGGGTTATCAGCTCGGCCGCCCCAAACGTTCCCGCGTTCGTCGCCCGCCAACCGTGATAGTCGAGGCCAGTCTGCGATCCGACACGACGCCACCTCTCACGGTTCACCCCACAAACACGACGGCTTCCGCCAGGAACCCTACTATCGGTTTAACACGGTTGTCTCCCGCGACAGCCGCGTGGGACAACCAAGTGTTGCTATTAATCCACGTGACAGGAAAAATGCGCTGCAGCTACTGAATGAGATCTGGGATCCAGCGGAAGAAGAAGATCAACCAACTGAAACAGCGGTGACATTAAAGAACTGAACGCTTCCAATAGATACAGTGAGATACCTGATATCCACTGAACTACCCATCACCATGACGCCTGAACCATGCAGCGCCTACAGCATTCACGCAGCAACAGCTGTTCAGACACCCAACAATGCGCTAATCAGCATCTCAATGAACATGTCCCTACATACAGGGCACCTTCATCGAGAAGAATGCGGACGACTGTA
>BNJU01004431.1_pt1 | contig 90242 bp, 90 predicted proteins | sample 8539281 | NCBI WGS metagenome assembly BNJU01 (sample SAMD00202456, study PRJDB9452) | human saliva metagenome | isolation source: human saliva | place: Japan
CATTTTCGGAGTGCTGCTCATAATATTACGTGCGTTCACATCAACAACCGTTGTACATGGAACAATACAGCCGGTAATGCTTGCATGGGAGGTAGGTACTAGCAGTAGACCTTTACATATTTCCACAGCAATGAAATGCCATGAACTTAACTGTACGTAAGCCTATGATTGTAGTACAAGAATGCTACAAATGGAGTCAGTTGTCGCAAATTGGCAGTTATATCAAATGCAGTTACACTTGAGGATTAAGTGACCGTATTTGAAAGGAAGAAAAATTTCTACAAAGATACGTGCAACGATTGGGATATGATTGTTGTTCCTCAATCAACCTTTGAATTTATCCCCGATAGCGAAGAGCGTCAGATGGCGTTGTCAGGATAAATAGAAGAGAAGTTGATTGTCTTGGCAAGATAAAGTGCAGACCAAGTCAGGTCGTAATTTAATCACTCGCCAAGCGGAAAGTTGAGCAGCTGAGAAAGAAGAATTACTTGAATTGACTACTACACTTTCAGAGACGAACAGCAAGGATGAAGAAACGTGCAGTTACAAACAGAATACACAGAGGTTAAGGCTCGTAGAAATGTCGAACGTAGAGACAGTGAAACAAGAGAATTTCGATGACATAAATTGACGCTCTGCTTATTGATGTTACTTTGAGTACAAAAAGCATCTTGGTTGCAACTGCAATGCAGCTGATGGTGTCAAGGATGTTGACCCTTCATATTCTAAAGTCTGCGGTGTTTTCTTGAAAACGCAAGCCGTATTCATAAAAGAGCCATGGAATAATGTCCTGTTATTGCATTGGGTACCCCTATCAATGGCCACAGCAGCTGGATTTGGACGTTTATGCGTTATCTCGCGCCTTCAGAGCGATGAAAGAGTATGGGATCTACTACTTTGACGACTTTGTTGCGGAACTTTGGTAATATTCAGCAGATGCTTGGTTTACAACCAGTGGAAAGTTTAGGAGAATAATCGTTTTGCGGGCTATATTGATTTACCAGAGTTAGTGCGTATTTGGTCAAGTGTGTCTGATACGCGAGATCAAAAGACGCTGGTGAAGTCAGTGATAAAATTCCCGCAGAGTGGAAGGGGGCAAAGCTCTAGAGACCTTTATCTACCTCAAACAACTAGCACTTCGTGGTATTATGAACTATGTCACAAGGCGAGAACTTTGAAGCATACAGACAAGATGAGTGGTAAGTGAGAGAGAGAATTCTCATGTTCCGCTTTCGCATGTATAGTATAGCTAAAGCTGCTGCTGTGGATGCACGATTAGTTGATGATGCGGCAGAAGACGACCCCTAATAGTAAGACCAATGAGGGCTGTGCGTCGGACTTTGACGTTCCCTCAAAGAAACAGCTTTCACAATGAGCACTGTTGCTTTGTTTGCAGATAATTACTCGTATCAAGACCAGTGGCTTTAATCTTTACGAGGATGTAAAGAGGACAAACTTATTGCCTTTGGTATTCCTGAGAAACGGTGTTGTAATGAAATCAGGGATGACTAATAGATAAGTTGAAATCTTCGATAAGGTTAATCGTGGAAGTTCGTGTAATTATGGGTATTACATTTACGCTTGGTACAGGCGTGTGAATATGCAAACACTACATACGCTTATACATATCAATGCGCCTAATAGACCCTGGATTGCTACGCAGCGTAATGGACGTATATTGCGACAAGGAAATATTCATGGGATAATGAATAAGCCTGTCCGTGTGCTTCATTTCGGAGTAAAGACAGCTTAGATGTTACTGCTTATCAGAGACTAAAGACTAAGTGCTTCTTTGAAGGAGTATAATGGATAGTACTAAACAACATGGCAAATGATATGGAGATCGTATTCTTGAAGAGAGGAATACTGGAGATACTGTTGCTGGCACCTCAAGGCTTGGTATGCCATGTTGAAGAACCAGAAGCAGAGGAAAACGTCCGTAGTACGAAGTCGCAAACGCCAGTGGGAAGCAGATTCAAACCTATATTCCTGTTTTCAGCCACGTGTGTGGACTTATCAAAAAGAGCTCCAGCTTCAAGGAAGAGAACGAGAAAAGACCTTTCACTTGTGAATAATACCTACCTGATGGCAAATTGCAAAGCTATCATTGTTGGTAAACATAAGTATGATAGTGTGGCAGGAATGGAGGACTTACTTCAAAAGGCATAAGAAGGTTAAAGAAAGCACGAAAAGGTTAAAAGTGGACAGTACTACTATAACGCGCTTTCGTAACGTTGATGTTGATGGACTTACCTTTGCTATTCATACCGAGGTTTCTAAAATGTACTCAGGGGTATTAATCTCATAAAGTCTACTCATTACAGCCTATTCACCGAGCTTGGACAGATGTACTGCCCGTAAAGGGGGCGTTACGATGCATCTTCTGGTGAGGATATTACTGATAATGTATTACTGGTAATGATTTCAAAAGGAGAGTATAGGCGACAACACAAAATATTACTTACTACAACAGACTTGATTTCCTTTCCAAGGAAGGTAATACTCGGGTCGAGTGAACTTGAGAAGGAAGCTAAAATTGTGGGAGGTACACAAATGATGAAGAAAGAAATGGAAGAAAAGGAAAAGTAACATAAGGATGGTTAAAAACATCGATGCTAATTCTAACTACTCAAACATTGAATGAGGTAGGTGCAGGCCAGGCTTACAGCAGAGAGCCACTCTTTAATGTTTCTTCATCCATCCGTGTATAGGGGTAATTTGTTTGCATGATGGTTGGTGATTCATAAAATAGAATGGAATGTAAATTTCTAAACTTACAGACGACGAACTCTTAAAGGAAATCGCTGGTGTGTGAGAATAGACTTCTAACGGAAGAATGTATTCGTCACCATAATAAAGAGTTCAGGAAGCTGTGAAGATACATGAACTCATGAGGACGAAAAAAGACCATTAGATACCGCATTGCAGCTCATATGTCAATGTTGCAAGGAGGTGGTCAATAGCGGTTATCATACGACCAGAACGCACTTTACTGCGTCTTCAGCGATACAATTAAGTTATGTAGTAAAAGAGAGGCGAACAACTTTCTGGGCAGCAAAACTGGAAACTACCACCCAAGCCAAAGAGACTGTAAGAAAAAGTGGGCTACGACCTTACGTCTGCGTCACGATCCTTTAGAAGACGAAGCTTCTTGTCGTGGAACATAGATATACAATAACGGTTTTAGTTTTACAGGAAGGAGCATATTGAAGAAGTATTGAGGATATTGCATATATCTTCAAACAGCTTGGTATCATCTGTAAAGCTCGTTTCTGGTGTTGATAAAAGACCGACTGTGTCAACACCTACTCTGTTGAAACATACGCGCTGCAACCTTAGCTCCTCGAGCAAGCTAACAGTGGCTGCTGATGCTATTAATCCAGATAAGGTGCTGTTTGTTCACAACCATCAGAGTGAAACATGTCTATAGTAAGCAAGATATGGATGTGCAAAGATGAAGAAGTCTTTGGGAGGAAAGTGATGCCAGCAATCATTATCAGCCTACAAATTAACCCGTTGGTATGTTCTCAGAAGGCAGGCTTGAAGATGGGCTGCCTGATGAACATAATAATATCCTATTAATGTATATATCAGTTTGAACAAAGGTGTTTGCAAAAGACTGGAACCAGGTTGCTTTTAGGCTGTAAGCCCAGAAAGTATTACGAAGTATGGTAGTAGTCATCATGTGAACACAGAAAATGGTCTATTATCCTTGACCAAGCTGGACATGTCACGGAAACATATTCCTTCCAGCGGACAAAGTTAACAGATGTAGATAGTCATAAAGATATTATGCAAATAATCTCTTATGTCAATCAGATGGTGTGAATCGCTCTGCTATCTTATATAAATTATGAACTCGGAGAGGATACACGAGAGATACTATCAATCTATCTTTGAATTAAGACCGCGACATTTCTATGGCATACTTACACCTCATGGATGTTATCAATATTGATGATGGCGCACTCGATGGGGCGTTGCATGGAGAGACGTTGAATATGGCAAGCGCAATCTTGATGAAGAAGTGAACTGAGCTGTTTAACAGAGACCTGGCAAGACTAACTGAGAAAATGCACCGTCAGAACGATTAAGTTAGATGGCACTTCTATGCTAATAGCTGCGGTGTTTCGATAAGCCAATCATTCTCTATGGTAATAAGCTCTTGAAGAAAAGCTAAACTCCATAATTTTGATGTCAAGGGAACTGCAATCTACCTCTTGCATGCCATCCCTATTACCGGTATTTGGTGATCTCAAATGGTTTGCTACTTTATTAGAAATCAAATTGGGAGATACAATACTTGCGACATGAGAGATAATAGAAAGGAGAAAGCTGACTTTAATATCGAACTCACTCTTTGTTTGATGAAAACAAGTGTAACCAAGAGTGGATACTATGGACGGAAAGCTATTAAGTGGATTGAAAAAGCAATCTTCTGGCATGCCGCCTCTCACAGATGCCACATACCTAGTGAGCTTTCTTCTACTGCCAAGATAATAAAAGATTTCTAATCCAAGTAATGAGAGAGAAAATCCTCTCATATTACAGGGAAAAATTAGTACAGACACTACCACAGGCCAAAGCATTACAAGCTAGGTGCTATCCTGAAAGGCTGTTTACCTATCCGTGTGGTAACGACCCTGCTGAAATATCGAAAACACGGGCCGCAGGCAACGGGCCTAAAGGAAGCGGTGGAGTGCCAAGACCAGGCGAGTTGTTATTCTGTTACCTAACAATACAGATGTTGAACGTTGCAAACTACAGTAGTACATGAGGTTGTCGAACAGGCCGCAAGCTTATTATTGAGGAACGGCACATAGGTTCCTTGATGAAGTATACGACCATGCTACAAATCCTATCCGTACAAAGCCTCGACGAGGAGCCAGAACGCAAATTGTTTGATACTGAGGTGAACAGACTTTTTGTGAAGATACTGGAAAGCTGACCGATGGAAGATGGGGACGTTTCTAGTGAACAGGAAATAAGAAGTATACTGGCGAACATGGCTGGTCGCATAGGTTATGAAGAGCTTTGAAAGTGGTAGCAGAGGAACTCATTAGGGGTAGAATAAAGCAAAATTTCAATTCAACCCGAAAAATTCTTGCGTGGTCTGGATTGCAAAGTGTGGATTGACGGATAAGGATGTGAAGCACATTCTCTATAGGCCGTGGGGAAGGAAAATCTCCGTAATGGTGGCAAACCAACTATAATGGATGCAGCCGAAGATGCACTGATGCGAACAAGACGGTACAATGAGACGGATATTAGTCGCTTCGTGATGGTGATGTAGGATTAGAAGAAGCCATCACTACAACATGAAAGCAAGTAGATGCAGCTAATAAAATGAGTTTCAATGCAAAGGTTGAGCTGAAAGCCATTGGTGTAATCTCTCAAAATTACGAAGTGCCGTGAGTCGACAGCGTTCATACGACATCAGTACATAAAAGCAATGACCGACGCTCAGGTATTACTCGATAAAGGTTTACTTGATAATTTAAGTGTTTACGAAACCAAGCAGGCGGTACTTATTAGGAATAGTGTTGGCAAGAAGACATCAACGGACATGTACAAGAAGCTCATGGATATTATAGGTAAACGTGATTCACATGGTAATTGTTGCAAATATGCTGGGTAAACTTTCACAATGCGTGGTACAAGATTAAATGATAGGGATTGTTGGGGTAACTTGTATTACAAAGATCGATTCTTGACAAAGACAGCACGTAAGAGCATCCCATCATTTCCTAGAGAAAGTAGATGCTACATCTTATTCCTGCTGACCTATGGGCTATGGGAAGTGACGACCAAACATTTGCAGATAAGTGCAGCACATAGAGTATGCAGGTCTTTGCTCAGATAGCAAGACCGCTATGTAGAAGAAATCACACGAGAGCAAAGCAGAGGAGACATTACGTGCGTGAGTATCAAGACTACTTAGAAGATAAGGATGCCGCAGGCAAGGCAGTATCGAAACCTATAAACAATATGTGAAATGCAACCGAGAAGAAGCTATTCAGTCAAAATAAAGGGCGACCGTGCAGAAGCTAATGCTTCAACGGCAGCGGGTTTGGGCATGCTTGGTAGAGGGCGCTAAGCATTGACCAAAAGTGGCGTGAAGGCAGAGCAAAAAGCGTATCAATGATATTCATCATAACTGCACCGTGGCGATATGGAAGGTCGTCCTCACTTTGATGAACGTCCATACAAGATAACAAGGTTCAAAGCTGATGAACAATAGTGCTATTCCGTTTCCTCCTTGCCCTTGGTGCCACCCGACCAAATGCCCAGGATGTTTGGTAAGAAGAATGTCAATGGTGAGAGACACACTTGTGGAACATAGATTCATGCGTAGCTACGGTAGACGCAACAGAAGACAGAGTATCCGGTTATCACGTGCGATTTGGAAAAGCGCATGGTACGAGGTCAGTGAAGTCTATGGAAAGAAAATGGAGAGTGGGCACGAGATCTGTTTGCTAGAGGCGCGATGGGAAAGAGTCCCTGTTGGATTCTGGGATGGCGAGAGAACGTAAAACTAGCACAGACTGAGCACAAGGGAACTTGTTGTATATCTATGTGGTTGACAAGATGAGGAGTGATGGTGGGATGAGGTTGCGTTATGTGGTGTATGAACAAAATGCTTGCAACATATAACAGAAATATGCAAACCCTAAATTCCAAAGAAACACCCGAAGCTAGTTTGCAGGAGATATCTGTTAACAGAAACCGATACAGCAGAGTTCACAGGCGAGATGTTCGTTGCAGCTATGGCGACAATGAACGATTATTTCCCAGTGAAGATACTGAAGAATGCTCTATGATATAAGAAGAAGATGTTGCCGCCGAGAGGATGATAATGCTGGTATGGTTTACCGGGCACTGCAACCAATGGTATCATCAGAGCGAGCGCACGGCAATAACAAAAGCCATTAGATATGTCACTGTGCTGACGCTTTCAATGTAATGGCTGACCATCTACAGGAAATGGGCGATGGCGTATTTGCGAAGACAACACGTGATATCAGCGTGTTAAGTTACAAGCGTTTCGAAAATCAAGTGATGGACATGTCAAAGTGCATACGCGCTGGTGCGCATATGGAGAGACTTTCGTAATTAACTCTGTAAGATGGCTGTAGGTGCATCGTCCTGTGTAGAACTTGATAAGACAGCTGTCAACGTAACTAAAGGTGTTACGGCAAAGGTAAGTTTTCGTGTCTTCACGGCATTAGAAGCAGTTCCTGTCTTTCCAACCTATCTCTGAATGCGGAAATTTCGCTCATCTGACGAAAGTCTTAAATAAACAGTTAATACATGGGTGGTCGATGAAAAGTCTTACTATTCCAGCGTTGTGAGTCGTATGGTGGTGACCCTCGTCTGATGAAGAGTGATGGACTGGAAGGCATGGCGTAGTCATATGGTAAAGTGCTTCATTAGTGGTGTGTCTCCTAATGCTTTTGTTGATGCGCCGCAACTGCGAAATGGGTGCTTTTGTGCTATGTACCAATCACGTTGCTGCTAAGTATAAAGCGTTGGGGATTTGACGGTAACTGCTGATAAACTGTGCCAATAGATACGCAATTTCTTTATAACTCTACACATAGCAATCAAGCGAGGGCATCCTAAGCCAATGCAGATGAACCGCTCATGACAGGTATCTGTTCACAGTGTTTAAAACTCGTCAATGTCCTACACTCGTCAACAGTATGACGCATTCGAAATAAAATTAAAACTGACTACACCGGGTTATCGTCAACGAAGCAGAAGAATTTATGATTAACGTTTGCAACGTGAGGGCTGACAGAACAGCTAAAAGGCTGCATAGAACTTCGTAAGGTCACTTCACCTTGCTTACGAATAGCCATCACGGAACTTGCATACAATTTGCATGGAACTTAGGGCTTATCTTCCTTATCTTATTCTTGGTGGCTTGATGATGATGAGAAGAAAAGATGACAGATGATGCCTTAACACATGCCTTGTTTGGTAGCCTTGAGGGTTTAGCAGGTGGTGATGTTCTAGTCAAGCGGTAATATGGCACTTCAAAGGTGTGAAGGAGTGGGCTACAGTTACGAAGATATGCCGCTGGTTGGTGATTTGAGCGATATTTTAAGACGTTCCCAAGGATAATGTGGGCTTTTGAACGATTGTGTAAATCTCCTTACTCAGTCTGCTGCGTGTAAACCCGCAAAGTATCACAAGATGCTATGGTAGCTATCTCTTGGATTAGCTATGGTGATGATGCACCAGACCTCAAAGGGAATGTGCATTACTGACTGACGTCGATGATGTAACTGCTCCGCAAAAGTCAATTGGATCGATTTACTTTGACGAGGTTAAGAAAACCACGAGTGGTGTTGAAAAGCAAGTGAGATGACACCAGAAGATCAGGCTGCCAGAACGCTTGCGCGTGCAAGCTGACACCGCGAGTGCGCACTGCTGGGTGGATGTATGGCGATGCGGCCACAGCGATTATAGAGACGGTAAACGAAAGAGGGCCGTGTAAGAAAGCGAGAGAAAACTTTAAAGGCAACTGCGAGCAAGTCTAGTAAGGAAAGAGTTAAGAAACGGTGGAGAGTGAGAGATACAAAGAGACTGCTGCAAAACTAGGGTGCTATAGGAACTCCAGAGAGAGCGGAGACGAGGATGGAAGCCGACGAACAGATGGATGATGCGTTAGAGAATACTCCTAGTCACGACCGCTACCTGATAATGAAGACTATAACAGTGATATGAATGATATTACAAAAGCTTGGTTAAACTCAAAGTCTCCAACAGAAAGGGAGCAGCTTACCAAGGCAATGTTTAAGGTACAACAGGAAATGGTCAATGAACTCAAAACCTCTAAGTAGCAATAGATAAACAATGAGGATGATGTGAAGAATTATCTTGACATCATCCCAATATCTAATTAAATGGCAAAGAAAAGATTACATCGGGCAAGCAAGGTAATGCCAATATCTGAAACAGACACTGTACTCCGTTCCAATATAATGGATGGGCATACTCGTGCTTATAATATTCTGTATGAAGCACAACAGTATTGGAGTGCCATGGATACATTCCGCAGAGACCGTGAGCGCAACAAAAAGTATACATACGGAAAACAGTGGGATGACTATGTATGCGTAGATGGTGTGCGCATGAGCGAGGAAGAATATATTAAGAAACAAGGTAACGTACCTCTTAAAAACAACCTCATCAAGCGTAGTGAATGCGGTGCTTGGCGTATATCGTGTCAGGCAGCGAGGCAACTTGAACAGCCAGAGACCGTGATGAACAGAAATACGGAGAAACCATGTCAACGGTCTTACAATGCAATATGCAACTAAACCGTATGACAGAGATAAATGCTCGCTGCATGGAGGAGTTTCTTATCTCAGGTTTTGTTGTACAGCGCAAATGGTATGGCTGGCGTGAAAACAAACTCGATTGTTGGACGGACTATGTACAGCCTAACAACTTCTTTATAGATAACAACATGCGTGATTTCCGAGGTTGGGATGTTAGTTGTTTAGGTGAGATACACGATATTAGTTTTGAGAGCAGTTGTGTGAACGCTTTGCCAAAAATTCTGCGGATGTTGCACAGTTAGGAAAGATATGCGAATCTGCACGAGATAAAAGGTGGGTTTCGGTATGGCGTATGAAAGCTTTGGTTACCCGACTGAACAGTTACTACGAGTTTGCTTGTGCGAACGATGCAACACGATGTGCGGGTAATAGAAATATGGAGAAAAGGAAGCAAACCTCGTTATCCCTAGTTGTCACGATGTGAACAGCGAGTGATGTATTCAGATTGATATTGAAGACTTTCGAGGAGTTTTGTAGAGGCAGTGTAAAATCAGTGGCCAGCGCCGATCAGTGCATCAGCTGGAGTGGCTGACGTCTTGCCACTCATCAAATACGAGGCGTCTATGGATAACTATTGCGTGACTATTATTTCCTCTCGTTTGGAGATATCAGCTTGATGAGATTGAGACCCTACGAGACACAGAGCCATCTATAGTCTTTAAAGGCATACCCATTCATCGACAGATACTCGTTTGTTGCAATGTAATAGACCAGCAGCGTTATACTAACCTTGTATCACTATGTACGACTGGATAATAGAGCCAGCGCAAAGGGTGTACTACTATTTTCGAAGAGTGTTTGCCTAGGGTATGAGCATGGAGAATGTTGCAAATGAGTGGGCGCTTCGATGGTGTCATCATGATTAAGCAACGCCTAAAACTGGTGACACTAGCTCAGCAGATTGCAACAACTGTACACAGATTGGTATTTCGAACTCTTGAATAACAGTTAAATTTCGAGGATATATCAGGTGTAAATGGTGCTTTACAAGGAAAGCCTGGTTGTTCAGGTAGCGTGTTTGTATAATCAGATAGGCACAAAAAGCGATCATACTTCTGATTTGCTTGATACATTCTCTATCATTTGTGAAGATGGAGCAATAAAGACGTTAAGAATATCCAACAGTTCTTGACACTCAAGGTATTTAACATTGTAGTAGGAATGACTATTGTAGATTACGGGCCAAAAATACGTGATGTGAGTTGACCTTTCTATTGTGAGAGTACGCTCAGCTATCGTGTATGTCTAATGATTTGTATGCAGATGTGGTCATGGTTTTATAGTGTGCAGTAATTGCGAAATGGAGATTTTGTTGCAGACCAGCTATTGCAGTATCAAGGCACAACAGGAGCAGATAGAAACGGACAAACTCGAATGGATTATCGTCCACAACTTGCGAAAAAGTACAGCAAGAAGCTAACATGGAGGTGGCATGGACAATGATGTTGCAAAGGTATTATGTCGATAGGAACATGTAAATAAATATCAAAGAAAACGACCGATAAACGAAGCAGTATGCTTTAGTTCAACCTGTAACGGGTAGAGGTTTTATTGGAGACGTACAAAGTATGTCTCTCGATTTCGTTATGCTGTTCAATGGCTTCCAAACACGATGATGAATATCCTTTCGTGAAAAACTCATTGATATGGTTCTATTGACGAGTTCCTTGACGTTCAATATGTATTTCCTCAACGATAGACCATTAAAGGTTTTCTAAAACTTATCCGATTACGTTATAACTGACACTTTGCTTTCTGAGCAGCCACCTTATAACTTCATCAAACCTAAAGGTGGTGATGATGTACAGAGCTGACACGCCTCAAAACTTTTGAAGAGGTTTGAGAGAGCAAGAAGGCAACAGATATGCCTATACTATCCGTCTTATACTTTTAAGAGCTCGACAGTGGTGATCAACAACAACACAGGTCTTATTTTGCATGGTTGCAGTTCACCTGAGTTGGCTTAGATTCTCTGTCATTGCTCACCAGGCTCAACATCAGGTAGTGTTACTGGATATGTTTCAGCCAAAATGATAAAGGAATACCCTATTGGTTTCTTTCCATAGATCAGTATATTCACAACAATAAGGTGAATAGTAGGTGTCATGGGTGGTTCTATCACCGGTACCATGTAACACAAAATCAAGATTAACAGCAGTGAAACCAGGATGGTTGCCGTGGTGGTGATCCAAAAATCCTCCTTTTTGTCTTTCAGGTAGGTATGGGAAACCACAGAGGTAAGACGCCAGGGAATGTTATTCCGTTCAGCCGCAATTTCACGGTATCTGTACTCGTATATACTATGATTGTGATGGAAGCGCTTAAAATGGTACGAGCACCATCGTGAATGTAAACAGCATCAGACCCCATATCCCTCACAATTTGATGCGCTGTTAGCATGGTTTGTTACAGAACAATACTCTACCTTTTTAATTCTGCAGAGACTTAAAGCCTTTTGAAAACCTCTATTCAACAGAAGGCAAATGTGATGTCCTCGTGAAGAAAGTGGAAATATCTATGGTGGTGATAGGAGATAAGGCGCTTTGAAGCTATACATTGGTATATGGAAGAACGCACTGGCAAGAATGACACGGTGTTAGGTATCCTTCAGATGATATAGAGGCGTTCGTACCTCTGTGGCTCGATGGTTTCGACGGGTACCGTGGAGTTCAAGCCGGCATGTCCGTCCTCCCTCGTTTACATAGGCGATGTCTGCTGGGAAAGCAGTCACGAGGGTGAAGAAGCGCTTACGGGGCTTCGTTTCCATGAAGATGCGCAAAGGCTTATTGTGGGTGTGGAAGCTGCACCGAGAGAAGATGATGAGGTGAGATAACAGACCGTTATCTTACTGCTGTTGACGTCGGAGTAGAGACAGACTGAGCTGGTCGGATATGGTTGTTTTTGGCCGCATCAATCTTATGGATGGTGGTCGCCCTGCTGTAGTGCAGAGATGATCTGAGACATTGCGACTTTATGGATATTTTAGCGTGGAAGTCGGCTGGTGCGAGGTTTTCTGTAACAACTCGCATTGATAGTTATAGCAAAAGTAACACTGCGATAGAGACAGAAACGTCATGTTGAGGTGGAGACCAATCTTTACTGCATTTCTCAATCAGATGGGAAAGTGTATGTCCTAATATGTATGCACGCAGACGAGCGAGGACGAGATACAGCGAGGACTCCCAAGAGTATAGCTTTGCTTTCAACCCCGCTACAAAGGTGATGATTATATCCAACTCTTATCCAAGTGTGTTCGTGAACGCTTGCTTACACCGAGGCGAGATATTACGTGCGCCGGTGAGTTGCTTGTAACGAGAAGAAACAGAACGGCTCTTACGGTGCTATATCTGAAGTGAGACATGACGATCAGGAGTTATGACGAGAGCTATGGGCCATGCATATCTGTTTCTATGAAATGGATGTGCCAACGCGATAGTTGAGGAGAAGGGTGAGGGTTACACATTATCATCGTGGTCCCAATGACTGCTGCCACGATTTGAGAGTTCCTCTTTGTGCTGCGGCAGATAATCTTATACCTGATCAGACTGCTTTTCGTACCAACCATTTTTAATTCAGTAGATTAATTCTCCTACGGTACAGTGTCATGTAAAACTTAGGTGCAGGTTGGTTTACTACCATAATAGCGAGCGCATGAGATGGACTTTTGGGATATTGTTCACGTGCAATGAAAACGACGAAAATCTCATCAAACATTTCGTTTATTTTTTTGCAATGGGAATTACTTTCCAAGTGCTGGTAAATCACAATAGCTGCACGTTCCTCACTCACCCAAAATCGTGAGCATGGCGAGTTTGCTACTTGCTCAAAGATTTTAGAGCACTGACGATGTAACCAGCTTTGACTAGTTCCTCTTGATAGACCCGGCTATGGGTTCTGCCACGTCTCTTGGGTAAAGTCGAGTCAGTGCTTCCGCAATATTTCACCAGTCTTAGCCAATTTTGCTTGTAAAGATTCTAAAAATATCTCAGTAGAATGAAAGGAATAATTACCACATTATTTTGGTAAATAAATCAGTAACCTCTACGGTATCAACGACATGGCTACAGAAAATAAAGAAATCAGCAAAGGACCGACTTGGTCGATTACGTGAAATACCGACAAGAAATTGAGGATGACGAAGAAATATACGGTCAGATGGGTGAAGACTATCAGCAATTACGAAAACAACTCGGTGGCTACAGAGAGCGTGGCACTTTCTGCATGTTTGCTTCCGACCCTCGTAGTGCAGAGTTTCTTACCGAGATGAGCAAAGGTGGCAATCCTGTGCTTAGTCTGTTGAAGAATTTCGGTCCTGACATTAAGGAAACACTTGATGACCCTGATAAGATGCAGGAACACGCGGACGCATGGGCGGAGAACAACAGCGTATTTATGAAACAAGCTTGATGATGAGTATGCCGAGAACTTACCGAAATCTTGATGCACTCAAGCAGTTCCAAGAGGAGCGTGGTCTTACTGATGAGCAGGCAGATGGATATCTTCCACCTTATCAACATTGTGCGTGATGGTGTGATGGGTAAATTCTCGCCAGAGATGTTTGACCTCATGACAAAAGCAATTAACCATGACGAGGATGTTGCAGATGCACAAGAAGAAGGTGAGGTTGCAGGACGCAATCAAAAGGTCACCGAAAAATTACGTAAGAATAAGAACGGTGATGGACTTGCACCTTTGAATGGTAAGAACAACCAGCAGGGAAGTGACAAAGGAAAGATATGGACATACTGACATATAGTATATGATAGAACAAGTGGTAAAAATAGTCAAGAGTCCCAAAAGATAGAAGAGCTAAAGGGTGCTGGATACAAGACCCTAGTATATGGGGCAGCAGCGACGGTAAGCAATTTAGCCAATGCTAAAGGTGGTATCAAAGCAGAAAACCTCGTCAAGCCCAGCATGTAAAAAAATAGATTATTCATTTTAAATCTTTATTCAAATGGCAACAGAACAAACAGTACAACAGCATGCAGGTGGCTATCAGCAGCCTACAGCAGGTACAGCAGGCCCAGACACAGGTTGGTGGACAGGCGACAACTGTCAGCACCATGCACGTGCGAGTATGGCGTTGGCGCAGGTAACCTTATTACGCCTGACACTGACCAGAAGCTGCACAGGTTTAAGAGTGATGACACTCCCGATGATGCAGATTATGCTTGCATTCTAAGCGAGTGAATGTTAAGAGTCCTGTCGTTCGACACTACATCATCGACGAACCCAAAAGTTTCGTAACAACCAAAGATGCTGTAGCGAAGAGCACGGACAATCAGTTCATTCTTCCTCTACTCAGTCAAGACCAGAAACTGCTCGACCTATACCACACCCTGTCAGGGTGTTGGATGGTTTACGACGCACAGGTCAGAAAGCTACCCAGGTAAAGACCTGATAGTTTTTATTGTCGGCAAGGACACAACTACTGGTAACCCTGTAGCTATTGCTGTCAACGGTCCTCGTGCCGTATCAGGTGAATGCAGAGGCCAGCCCCAGCTATACCTGCAGGTTCTGTAGTGTGTGCTTATGGCTCAATGCGTGTTATGAGCATCACAGAAAAGAAGTAGAACCCAGACCTGATAGGCACAGCCTGTTGACTTCACCTGCAGAAACGTATCATGAACAGCGTTGTTTCAGACTACTTTGATGCACAAGACAAGCAGATTCCATTCTAACCATGCAATCATTGCAGAGGCGCAGATAACAAACTCAAGGTTAAAGGCAAATCGCACCCTGATATGCAGGTCAGAAAGGTAAGATTATCTGTTGAAACCAAGCTGGGTCCGCAGGATGTTTACTTCACAGAGGGTGTACGCTATCAGGTGAAGAAAGAGATTAAGGACGATGGCAAATGGAATTTCAAGAAATTTATTGCTCTTGCCAAACTCATATTACAGGTGAAGATGTCCCTAACACTATCCTCGGATTGTGTGGTAAGAACTTCTTGGAGAAGATTCAGACTATTGACTTCTCGATCACCCTGAGTGCGCTTTCGAGGTGAAGATGAAACGACCTTGGTTGGGAGTAACACGTATCCATACTGTCTTCGGAAATTTGGAGTTCAACGCTGTAACACTTGACCGTCTGCAGTTGGAGCAATTCATGCTTTCATGATTGTTACGACCGCTGCGTTCACTATGTGTATAGTGCAGAGCATACAGACAAAGACCGTGTAGAGGGCGAAGAGGCAACACGCAATGCTACTATTGTGTGGGATGGTCTCGGCTTGAAGGGTACATGTCACGACTGGATTGACGGTGAGGGAACTGATGACAGTTACGGAACAGACGTTCTCACATGCACTTGTGGAATAGCGACGAAAGCTCCAGCCTCCTAAGGAGAATTTACTGTTACTACCTCATGGTAGATTGTCCTGCTATCAACGATAAGCTGTAAAGCGGTACTGTACGTGGTTGTATAAGAAACTCCGCATGGGAACCTTATACAGGTGAACTCCATTAGGTAACTAAACTCAAAACACCAGTCACGAAAAACTATGGGCAGATAGGTTATAACCGTCCGCCTATTTATTAATACACAATGAAGACATTATCTGCGGTGGCTGGTAGGTGATGCTATAGCCCTTATCAAGGTTGGCAGCGCAAAGATGAAAATATCTTTCACAATGCTCTTCAAATGAAGATGGTCGATACTCCTGTAACCTTCAGCGGAGTAATCACTATCCAGTTGGCAATAGAGAATAGAAAAGTTTAAGTCTGGGCTTATTTGATAAAGATGCATGTGCGAAAATACCGACGAGTGTATGTGAAAGCGAGCATGTTGCTCCTGCAGGAGGATGAGGACTGTGAAACGCTTCCAGTGAAGCTGGTAACAACGAAAAGAACTGACGAAGAAAGCAAAGTGCAGGCACCCCATGAAAGAGCAGGAACAATCAGCAGAGGAAACTCCTGTAACACAGCCAGAGGAAGAACCGTTAGCGATCAACTCGCAGAGTTTTACATGTAATGACGACATAAAGGACTTTCACTCGAGGCAGGTTTCAGGGTAAAAGCGTGGTTCATTGCGAACTCGTGCGAGACATCACCGCACGGTAAGAGCGAAATGCCGCGTGATGTGGTGTTCGCCTGATTAATCAGCTTTGAAATATGGTGTGCGAGTTAAGGGACATCACTGCGATACGCATACATAGCCTGAATGAAACAAAACCAACGAGCAACCGCAACGAGATGAAGACGACGCTTTGATGGCTTGAGTGACATCATCTATAGTAAGGTCGTGGAGAGTGCGTCGGACAGTTACCAGCACTATCACCTGCTTGATGTGGCGTTCCGTTGGCGATGCTGTTTATTGGCGCATCAGCATTCGGGTTCAGGTGTTGCTTCCTGATGACTTTATGCGCCTTATGGTATTTTAAGATGAGTGACTGGGAACGTCCGGTATATGAGACCCTATTGCACCTGGAGGCGACCCTCGGTATCGAGTTACACGGTTCTCACGATACAAAGACTGCAAATCCACAAAGCCAGTGGTGGCAATCGTGAGCCGTACTGAGCGTGTGTTGGAGTGTATTCATGCAATGACGAGTACTGCAACCGTGGAGACAAGCACGTATCCCTGCGTCTATTGATGATAACGAGGAATAATGATGCCAGAACGTTGCTATCAATCCGCTATCTATGAGATGGCAGCCTTGTGCTTGCTACAATTGGGGCAAAAGAGGTAATCCTAGAAATGGCCAGAAAAGCAAATTAAATACAAACAATATAGTATGAGTTCTATAAAGACAACTGAAAAAGAGGGCAGTGTAAGCATGAAATGCCACGTAGGCATTGGTGAGTAATCTTTAATGTGCAGGGAATGTCATTGTGCATATGAATATGAAAGTTGAGGTTGGCTGATGCAAAAAGAATATCAAAAGGTCTAACAAGGAATCTTTACTACTGTAGAGAAGGCTTCGTAGAGGCATGTATCCACGTCCGCACGATGGCTGGTGGGCTGTTGTTGGTAAGAAGCATTGGCAGCCCCTATCTATAGGCGATGGTGGAGGTAGGTTCTGCTGGGAGAATCTGGCGGTACACAACGCGGTGACGCCAGCGGTGCTTTGCAGCAAGCTATTGATGATGCAAAGATAGGTAAATGAGGCAAAGAAAACCTATTGAGACATAGTGAAAACCTATCTATTGCTGGAAACTGGGCGATGGTGCAACATCTGTTATGTCGCAGGCGCTGTAACAAAAGCATTGAAGAATGTCAAGGGCAACCACAGATGATGGCAAGCGCTGGAAGATGTGTCAAATTATGAAAGATGCTATCTTCGGTGAGAAAGGTTTAATGGTACTATAGATGTGTTCAGCGGTAAGTAAATAACAACAAACAATGGTTGGTTGGATTCTTAATAGCAATGTTCATCATTGGGGTCTGGTTGGTTTATACAGATTTCATTAGCTTGAACGGTGTGGGATAAGATAAACACAGGTTAGCTAATCATGCATCGAGTATCAAGTATTTATATTACAATATCAGAAAAGGGCGTTCATAGTGTAAACAAGAGCGTTAGCGGAGAAATAACTATTTTCCGCTGGTGCAGGTATATTCACTTTTTGCAAACAAAACGATTCAAATTCGATTGTTACGTTATATATGAACGGTGAAAAGAAATGCCAACAGTCAAGGGAGGGCTCGCAGCAGTAAACACAGCAGTAGCTGATTATAAGCGCAGCGGAAAACGCAGTTCCAATGCGAAGTACTGAGACATAACAGGTATTATAATACGTCGAAGTTAGCGTTAACGCCTAGGTGTGTTAAAACTCGGTGATGCGATTGGAAAGTCAGTGGATTATACCTGTATTTCCAAAGATACATTGAGCTTCGGCTTTATCCTCACTAAACGTATCTATTGCTTTCTATACAAAGAAACGTTTATTTCAGGTGTTGCACCAAAAAACACAAGCAGGAGTATCGTTGTCCCAAATGATGCTGTATATATGCGCCTTTCTGGTAGCAACGGAGATAAGTGGGTTGTAAGCGGAAAGATGCATAGAGGGTGGTTATAAAGAACTTGCAAAGATATTAGGTGCAGGCAGAAGTATGATTATGGGTGTATTAGACATAACAAACTCTGATGCTTGTCATAATGGAGGGTAGTTCGTACCGAGGGCGTTTGTCACCCTGTTGGGTTTAGCTGGACCGAAGCAACGATGTTGTCGGTTGCCTGTAATTATTGGCGGTATAGTGGGTCGTGAAGATTCTGGCATATTAAATAAAGGCAAATTCTAAATTAGAAGTGCAAATGTTATGTGTAGTCCATATAGTTATGGGTTCAGGCTTAACTTCCGCCAATGGCTCGCTTACTTGGTATCGCTGGGTATAATGAGCTTTTAGATGCCAGCAACAGAGAGAAGACCGAAATTTTGGTCGGAGGAAGAATCCACAAACAGGACTATGGGCCGTTTTGAAAGCGTTTGCGCAGCGTGAAAATGTAAGATTGCGAATGCTGTTAACATAGTGGACCAATGTTGTATCGGGTCAAAAGTTTCGCAGAGCACAGTAATTTTACAAGTCACAAGGGTTGGCGTGCTGTATCAGTATATTCTGCCACTATGATTTTTTGAGAAATTACCAATAAAGCAAGCAATCAAGGCGTATAAAGAGGTAAGACCGACAAGAATGTTAGCGCTGTGATGATTTGTTCTCTAAGAACGTAAAGGAGACGGTCAAGGCATTCTATGCAATCTCAAGCGGTCAGAATGGCTCAGCTCTTCGCTCAAAGGTTACAATGGTTAGTTGTGATAATCTGACAAGGTTACGTACCAAATCCAACAAAAGCTGGAAGTACGATGTAGCAGGCGCAGTTGAAACTCTATCAAGAGAAAGCGAGTGGCCAAAGAGTGGTGTCGGGCGGAGTCTGTCGAGGTTCTCAAAGTTTCGCCTTACTTGAGTTTGTGTATGTGTAGTAGGACCCGCTACGCAGAGAGTTTCTTTTCGCTTGCGCGGCGTGCAGCGTCTGAAGGTGTGTGTCGCAGGTATGACAGAATACTTGCATCACACGGTTTCGAGTATGAAAGATGGGATTGCTGCTATCAATGTTGCCGGATGAAAGATGCTTGCGCGTGGCGATAAAGATTTTCCGTGCTTGTAGAGGGTGCTAACGTGGCTCAACGTGTCCAAAGCCTGTGTAATGTATGAGTATGAGGGGCGCAGAGAAATGACGTGACTGCTTTTTGTCACGTAGAAGGACGTTGTAGTGTTTAGAGATACTGGCGTACATGCCGTTCAGTGGAGGAACAAGTTTCTCTACCGTCTGCACTAAACCTATATGCGAAATGCTGTACACAGTTAGAAATCTATCTTTAAAAGCCTGACAGGACTGGAGAACGCAACAAGAAACTTTACCAGGCATTTCGAGCGTGCATTATGCCGTTCGTGTTGTTGTAACAAACTTCTTCAAGTTAATGACAACGAGTTTAGCGGTTCGGAATACAACGAGTTTGTAAAGGCTGACGGAGTGAAACTTACGAAAACCATCAAATATGACAAGGGAGGTTCTTATTATGATTGATGATTTGTGGACTTTCCTCTTACATGGTGGTAGGAGCGAGTTTGGAGCGGGGTTACTCTATTGAAGTTCCTCTGTCGCAGGTTCGCACCAAAATCAGTATAGCACGAGCAAACTGATGTTAATGTGGAGTACGCCTATGTAGCTGCACGATGTTAGTGTTCAAGGTTTGGTTATTTATAATATAAATATGGAAGAACTGATTTTTGATTTTAACGCCTTTACTGAGGCTGAGCAGTGATAATAATATGAGCGAAATTCTTTAAAATGTACAGGCGAAAGACATAATGACGGTTGTTACGGCTATCCGATGACCACTACGTGTTGTTCTATGGTTTGATAAGGACAATGACAGCGACGAAAGTGGCTACTGCTGGCAGCCAGGGATCTATGGTCTGCCAGCCTACAGAGTCAGAGCTTGAAAAGAGGGCCGATTGTGCTACATGTCAACAAACTGACCGATGCGAGGCCTACTGGGAGGCTTGCCTACGAGTAGCTGTGTGTATCTATCATCAGCGAATCAGTCTACAGTACAAAAGCTGCTTTTGACTTGTGTATGCTTACGGATGGAGTAACCTGCCTGTAGCGTTCAAGTTCCGGACAGGAGAACGTACCCTAAACGTATCGTCAAGTTTAGCACAGAGAGATGAGCTAGAAAGATATTTATCTGCCATTTTCGTTTGTCACCAATACGCTTGCAGAGGGTGGGCAGAAAAGGATATGATTTATCAAAAAGGATATGCAGTGCATGGTTTGCTAATCATTTTATCGGTAGTGTTTTTCAGTTGCAGTGACAATAGTGGCAGCTAAAGAAAGCAAAGGATTACCAGATAGTGTGAGTAATTTCAGCTATTATGTGAAAGTGACGTTCGCTTCTCGTTTTGGGCAACAATGACGGCAGCATCTTGTTATTCTCTTCTCTTCATTCTTTACCGCCTAAGCTACTGTATATTGCAGGAATGATGAGTGTAGAAGCTTATTGATGGTAGCTGCTTCACGACCTGTATGGGACAGAAACAAAGTGCTACACTATAGGAGGTTATCTCTTTGGATTAGCAAGTCAGATTGCTAGTAGCTTTGCTCATACCACTAGTTACTCATAGTTTGTGGGTGTTGTCTCACACTTGTATTCATTCGTAATAGCTGGAAAGAGAATGCTACATTTTATTGCAGAAGGGATATGTTACATCACTTTAGTAGGGCAGCCTCATATCTATCTTTTACTATCGTAATTACAAACATAAACCTTTCAATCGTCCTATATTATTTTTGTAGAAATTTATTGTAAAAACAAGATGAAGAAAATAATTAAATGGCTTAAAGAAAGTCAGGTACAAACACCTTATTGGTGGTGTACTTATCAGTGCTAGTGCTAATAGCTTGTATTGCGCAGCGTATGCATGGTATAGGGAGTATGCAACCGCGCCGAACTTAAAGATAGAATGTGGGGCGGAAGAGGCAGACATCATCGATTGAGGACTAACAGTCGGTGGTGTGACAATAGGCTTCGGAGTAAGAACGTTGGTAAAACTTCTATAATATGGCAGTGGATAAAGGCATAAGAAATGCGATGATAGGTGTTATTGGGTCAATCATTGTAGCCGTTGCAGGCTCATGGGTACAGCTTAATCAACGCATATCAATACTCGAGTGCAAGTTATGAACGACCACCAGTTATTCGTAGGCTCTCAAGAGGATATGAGAAGAAATAAAGTCCGATGCTTGGTGAGATAAACATTAAAGTATCGCACCTTAATGACATCAAGGCAGACCGACCTAATATGGATAGTCATATAACACAGAAAGGAGGCGAATAATGAAGCATCATTTAAAAGTATTATAAGCGGGTGGAGAGCGACAACACCAAAGTTCTTTAAGAATATTGTCGTGTAGGCTCCAGGTGTCAGTATTGTTGCTGTTGCTATTCATACCGCTATGACAGCAGCAGCGCACACCTCCAGAATGGTGGATAAAGATTTATCCATACCTCGTAGAGGGCAGCAGCAGCGCATGCAGCTGCTGCAAAATTAACAAGGAGAAATAATATGAGAAATATAAATACATTGCGGTGCACTGCACCTGCAAGCCCATCAATCTATGACGATTGAAGGCTTAAAACAGGAGTTCAGGCGTAAAGGCTGGATTAATCCAGGTTATCATTACGTGGTGTCGCCAGACGTGCAAGATTACCCAACTTCTTGATGAAGACAAAGTAAGCAATGGCGTTAAGGGCTTCAATGCTGTTTCTATCAATGTTGCGTATATAGGCGGTATTGATACCAATGGCAAACCCACTGACAACCGCACAGACGAGCAGAAAGCAAGTCTTCGCTTACTCTTGAAGATGCTACATAAAGAAGTGCCTGTAGCGGTTATTCAAAGGTCATCGTGATTTCTCCAGACTTGAATAAGGATGGAAGATAACCTAACGAATGGATGAAAGCTTGTCCGTGTTTTAATGCGAAAGAAGAGTATGCTAATCTTTAGCAAAAGATAAAACGATTAGATACTTTGTATAGATTAAATTTGTGCAAACCATTTTGAACTGATATGAAGAAGTTTTTGTGGGGTATTATACCCGTAATCATTCTTGCGTGTGTTGCGTTTTTCCTGGCAGAACACAACGCACAGGGGAAAAGCCTTTGCACGAGACTATTACAGACACGGTGCGCTATGTTGATACTATTAAGTACCATAAGCCTGCACCAGTATTTGTGAAGTCTAATGGGACTACAAAGGTATCTATTAGCGTAGCCACTTAAAGAGACTTTGAGAAATGCTATGCTCGATACCTTACCACGCATTAGACAGATGCTTTAGAACAGATAGTATTATGTGGAAAGACCAAGATGGTGTACAAATAGAATTACCCATGCTGCAATCCGTATATAAGGATAAAGACTATACGGCATATATCAGTGGTGTAAATGCTCGACTTGACAGCATTTTCGTCTACCCAAAGCGTGAGGTAATAACAATAAGGAAGCCTCCTAAGCATTGGCATATAGGTATATCCAGCGGATATGGGACAACAGCACAAGGATTTAAGCCCTATATTGGAATTGGAATTACATACTCTCTAATCTCTTTCTGATGGAAACGATAACCATAAATATTTCACAGAGCGATGTGTACAATGAAGTTGCAAAAGCAACGGACTACACAGGCTCAAAACTAATAGACGGAGATGAGAATGCGAGAAATCGCATTCTTGCCGTTGATGATGATTTCAAGGAATTGGGTCGATTCTGGGATGAGAGCGTAACAGCCGTGAATGAGGACTTAAAAGAAATGCTTATGAGCGGTGCGACAGATGTAGATAAGAACTACAAGGCAGAATTACAAGTAAGCAAATCGTGGGACAAGACATTGCAGGAAAGTGTTCAGAGTTCACTGCGTAGTTTCTTTATAGCATCCATTACGGCACAATGGTTTCGATTTGCCAACAAAGGAGAAGCTAAGGAATACTTTTCAACTGCTGGTGAAATCATGCTTAATGTAGAACGACTACTTTATGCTCGCAAGCGTCCTATGTTACCAACAGATTAACAATTTCAAAAACAAAGATATGCCAACCCTCAACATTAGGTGCAAAAGAAACCTGTAAGAGCAACTATCAAAATATCGTGGTTGCTTTACGACATTATGAACGAGACCTTTCTTCGTGGTCGTACCATTCAGAACAAAGAGAACCACAAGGAGGTAGCCTCGATGTTTGCAAGTGAGGACGAGGAGAACCGTGAGAAGATACTCCGAAGTATCAAGAAAGGCTTTGCAGAGGTGAAAACCGAGACTCGCAGAGTATCTTGATGAAGACGGAACAACCACCGATAATAGTCACTTTGATGGTAGTCACAATCTGGAACTTAACCTTACCATGCCGAGTAACTTCAATGAAGCGCAACGGCGGGATGGTGAAGCTGTGCATGACTATCTGAGAACACAGCTATTGCTGAGTGGTATCTTGTTACGAACAAAGCAGATGCAGAGCAGTATATAGCTCTTGCAACTCGTAGCATGGCTTCTATTCAACAGTCTGTGAGCAAACGCAGCAGACCAAAGACACCGACAGATTAAATATAAGTTTATGCAGGCAGACGAAAGCAATATCCTAGGCTGTTACACAGATAAGAACGGCAATATAGAGGCAGTGCTTGGTTTTAAGCGTAGCCAGTTGTTGTATGACATCGAAAACTACTCCTATATCGAAGGTCATATTATGCAGACAGACAACCTACACGCCAAGCATACAGTGCAAGATGTTGGCGAAGAGGGTAATGTGAACAGGGTTACACGATTACTTGATTTGACAGTAGACTCAATAAGAGTTGCTATATCCGTACACAAAGAATGAGATTAGCAACCATGAGACGATAATGTCTTGAAAAGAGCAGCCTACCTACGGCATTGTCCTTAGTCTTCCTGCCGACTTCTCTCCAGACCAACACTCAACTTGTTATCAGCTTATCCATGAGTATATCGTTTGTTATACAGTGGCAGACTGGATGAGTATTGCAATCCTGCTAAGGCTGAAACTTGAGGCGGTCAAGGCAGAAGATATGGAAAGACAGATACGAGTGGCATTGCATAGCAGAGTAAATAAGTACGTCGTCGATTGTCAGTATTCTAATAGAGAAACATAGATAATTGAACAAGAGGCAGACCCTGCATCACGCAGAACTGCCCTTTTATTATGGACATATAAAAGAAGTTATCTTATTTGATTTATAAGTCGTGGAGTATAGGAAACAGACGCACAAACTAATGTTTTCACCAATAGAAAGGTCGGTTATTACGACAATCGGAAAATACTTGTAAGGCGTACCACGAAAGCCTCTTAGATAATGTTCCGTAGCAGAATGTACGAGATGCCAGTTGATATTGTCTCGTGACCCGTACAGAACGACCTGTACTTTTCCCTTTGTTAAACAGTCCACGGAGAGACACTGTATCGAGACGTTTTTAAGCATTGAAGCGACATCCAACTTTATAGGTCGAGTTACAAGCAATCCTTTCTGATGTGTTTCAGCAGAACGTGATAAGTCCACAAGGCAGTTGTTTGTCACTCCTGTTTACCATCACTCCCAACAGTCTTTATCTTTGCCATAGCATAGGCATTGGGATAAGAGTTTATTGCAGAGGCGAGCGATGAGGCAACGATACCCCATAGCTTGGACTTCATGGAGAACACATAAGCATAGTCCTTGTTTGCATTGAAGACAACAATGCGCTGGTTTACATAGTCGTAAGCCATGCGGCACTCCTTACGAGTATTCTGAAAAGGTACAATCCACCTGTGGTATGCCATTTGGATAGAGTTTTGCTAATCCTGGTAAACGGTCAAGCGAAAAGAAATCGTTACCATTAATAATATCGGTCAGACATTGCGTCTGTGAGACCAGATATTTCCATTATACCCCTATCAGTAGCGAAAAGTACGGCAGTATCAATCTGCGTGATACTGTCTGAAGATATGCACACGTCACGTGTGATAGGTTGTTTGGCAGAGTAGCCACCTGACGAGTTTACCTCCAATGCCCACACACCCTCATCTGTGAAAGCATATAGTGGGAACTGTCCGAACTGGCCTTGTGAAAGAGCTTTTGCAGCAGTCGATATACCCAAAATCTTACCTGTCCCAACAGTGTTTATGCCTGTAACAGGAAAATAGAAAGGATTATTTACTTCGGAGTGTATATCTTATTAGGAATTTCAATCGTCCGTTCTGCATCGCTGGAAGTGGTTGGTGAATTATATGTTCCTTCTCTAAATCATTCCAACCGCCATAGTAAAAAGCGCCATTAAGAAAGGCATGCCGTTCAAGTGGTACTTCATAGAATGTTTCAGAGTAGTCCCATGCTGTTACAATTGCTTTGTATGCATTTCCATTTGGATAGTAAAAGGAATAGAACTGGGTTCCCATAACCAAAGACACCAGCTTCACCATGCACGATTATATCTCCTCCATCCTGTTTTATAAATACATAAACAGAGATATTGATTGTCTTGTCTAAAATGGTATGAGAAGTATCAGACCAGTGTTTCACGTATCCATCTGTGAAAAGCAACATTGCTCCAGCATTAAATCCATCAAAAAGTTTCTTTCTGATATTAGCAAGATTAACTCGAGCATTATAACCAAAAGCATACTTTGGTATAATTTTGTCGTAGCTGTCATAATCATCGGTCATAACCTCTCTATTGACCAGAGATTGCAAATAGTCTTCTTCTATATTAAGAAGCGTGCGTGTTGTTGTAAGCTGTTCTATCTTAATACTCTCGAGAAAGTAGAAGTTTGAACAGTTACGAACATCTTCCTTTACCGTCGAAGAAGTCTTTGCGAGGAAGTCCAAGTATACCACCTGGACGTGTACCGAGATTATCTTTATCAAATGTCATCTGATAAAGATAACCCATATCTTTCTTTTGATAGCGCAAAGGATATTTGGTTCTTATCTGCAGCTTGGTTAGTATGTTTGCAAATACTATATCCCCACGCCTCATTGCCATACTCGTCGTAATTGAAGAATTTATCACACTCTCCATTTTGGTCGTAGGTGTATATTGGCTTTGATACAAATATATCAACAGATTTAACAATATCAGTCCAGTCTTTCAGTAAGTCTATATCACTCTGTTTAATGACAGCATAATCCAAAAGTGTAACATTCCAACAACACGAACATCCGCCCTGTTCAAACCGTTCTTGCCATATATATGCCGCCACAAGACAATAGGAGCGCAGCTCGTGGAACATACCATGAGGACTGGAGCAGAGTGCCTGATGAGGTTACCGTCATACAGGCGATAAGCGTATCTCACAAGAAAAGGAAAGATGAATTTACCTTTATTAGTTGACCTGTCAGCTATGAATTTGTTTACTTTAGCCAACACTTGTGATGTTATTTTTTTCTTGTTTTTCATCGGTGAACTCATTGTAGCTAACATAACTACTTCCACCTTCCTTTGTCTTTGTTTCCCAGCTAAGGTTATCAAACTCAAGAGTAAACTCGTCAGTACGCTGCATCTCCCCCTGCAAGCCAAAAGAAATAGGCAATTCTGGAATATCATTTCAAGGAATAGATGCCCAGAGTGTCACCTTTCAAAGAAGTAGAACATACCTTCATTGGTAGAAATGTATAAGCGTATTACCTACCCCCGCTATTTGATACAACTCTTTGTCACCTACACTATACAAGTCAGTGAAATTGCTACCGTCTATAGTCCACAGCAGTTTTTTATTAACAGTATCAATGATGATATAATGCGTATAGGTCGTAGCCTTATGTACATATATAACACTGTGGTTTTCTCCAAGATTGAATACCACCTTAGGCGCAAACAGTGAGTTTGTATACTCATCTTCATTGATGAGGTTGTATGCCTGTGTGAGTTCTCCGTCTGAACATTCATAATCAGACTGGAACAGCTGTATAACCATAAAGCGTATATCCTTTTCCATTTCTTTCCAATTCTTGCAAGATTTTAAAGTATTTGCAAATATAGTTATCGTATAAGGTTGTTCGATTTTATCTTTTGGTGGTTGAGGCTACCAATCAAATTTGCTCCATGCAAACCTTTTTACGGTGTTGTAAGTAATTCAAGTCATCTTGGTATGTATAAGCCTCAACTTCAAATGAGATATTACGATATGCCTTATGCCAGTTGCAGAAATAGAGCAACGCAAATAGGAACTCAAGTATATATAACAGATAGAAGCCGACAAACCACAGGCTCCCTTTTCTTGTGCATAATGTATGCACTCGTGATTATAATCTTCTACATGAGTATTCTTTAGCATCCTCCTGACGATTATCCATTTCAACAAGGTGATTGCTTTGTAGCCCTTAAAGGAAAGCATTTGTGTATATTATCTTCATTCTACTTTATCTTTTTAATTCTTCAATAAGAGCATCTGCGCAAGCAACTGCATATTGAGATATGGTTTTGGTATTATGAATCTCGTTTTCTTCATAATGAGTTTCTGATGAGGCAAAGTCACATTGAGTTTGATTGCTCAAAATTCCATTCACTAGCTTCCTTTGCTATTTCGTAGCGTCGTTGTTCCCAATCAATAGTTTTTCGCTATCAGGTATTATCTCGATATCACCCCTACTCAATGACATTAGACGTACAATCCCGTCATTCCCATAACATTGAATAGTCATGTTCTGTCGAAATAGCGATGATTGTTACTATTTCTCCTGTTTGTATAATTTTTGCTTTCATATCTTATTCTCCTATTTCTTCGTGGTATTGTCATAAGGCTTCTCGTATACGCCTTGCAGCTTCAACAGTTTGCTCCTCAGTGTGAAAATAGTTGAGGCATTCCAAAGTCCGTTATCGCAATTATCTCCACTTTCAATCAATTGTGCACTCTCCATGAAACTATTAATAGTGTGATATTCTTCACCTTTCTTCGCTCTCCACCTAATCTTCTCTACTCGTTTCTCTTCTGCATTCCACCGCAAGCATTGCTCTTTCATCTTATCAAAGAGTAGTTGCTTTTCTTCTTCGGTAGCGTGGCGAAAGGACTCGCTATTCAATGTTGATTACCCGAACCTTTATTGTTATAGTGAGAAAGAGAAGTAACCTCTGGCGCATTTGCTTACATCTTTGAAAATCAACACCGTATTATCATAGATGCTACAAAGCACATCCCTTCCTTGAAATCCTGTGCTTCTCTTTTTCTTCTCTCTCAAAGACAATCACATCATCCTTGATAACCGCCTTGCAGCCTTGTGGGATATTAAGGCTATCCCCAGCCTTTAACTTTACTGCCATAATTACTTTATTTTACTTTTTACGTTTCTTTTTCCTTTTACTTGCGTAGGGTGTTGACCCTGCACGTGATTTACTCTGACAAGTACGATACTATTTTCTTTTCTCATTTAGAGCATCTCAATATCACTTGCCGTATCATTTAGCTTTTCCATACATTCAATAATTTAACTATCATTTTTGATACCATTTTTGACAAAATCACATTCTTAGTATTCTTATGCCAATCAAAGAATGATTGTGCGAGATTCTCGATTTCATCAAGTGTTTGTCTTTTATGACGAAAGGATAACTTTACATCATCGCCATTCAAAAACAGCTTGAAAACGTATGTATGTTGAAAAATCCTCATTAAAACAATGTACCTTTTTCTAACATCATCAACAGCAAACTGATTGCGTAATTTCCACACTGGGTTGCTCAAATACTTTAAAATATGCAATATCACTGCCAACAAATGTATCCTCATATCTACACAATCTTGATACTCTATAACCCCTCTTTCTGAGGTTATAGTCAAGTTTTTGTATTCTTCCTCTGTCATATTATTCTAATTTAATATGTTTAATCCCCTTTCTCTTTTAAAGATTCTGCTAATATCATCTTTGCTAAACCGTAATACTTTCGATTCTGAAAAGCAATATTAGAGCGTCTTCTGCATCGTTATGATATTCTTGAACATAATTTGTGATTGCTTCTTCGAACGCATCGCAGTCAACGCCTTCGTAGTAGTCGCTGAAATCAATAATTGATGTCAATTCACAGCATTCTTCATGCCCTTTAAACGACCACACTTCACCGCTATCACCTCGGATAAACTGTCTACGGTATCTTTTGCCCTTTGCAGATATTGCGACTACATGAGTCACAAACATAATCGCTTACGTGCGATAGGCTTAGATTCATCTATTAATTCCATACGCTAATCTACTAATTTTACCGTTGCATCATACTCATCCCATGGACTAAGCATGGGCATTAGGATAATGCATATGTCATCGTTCAAAACAAATTCATTAGCTGCTCTATTAGGGTTATGTGTTAACTTAACAGAGGTTATTCCAAGAAAATCCAGTGCAAACTTTAGTTTACTAATAACCCTTGCCCTAAAGCAAGCGTTGCCAATATTTATAACGGCATCTTCATCTGTAATCTGCTTTCCTGTCTTCTTGGTTCTTTCAGGTTCAATTTCTCCAGTACCATCACATACTGGGCAATCAGATTCATGTTCGTGTGTATGTCCGTGAATGTCCATATACTCCCAAGTAACATAGCCACTTCCGTTGCAATCTTCACATTCAACTGCATCTTTAATAACAATTTCTTCATCAATTTTAGGACACTCATTCAATGCTTGACTTACAGCCTCTAAAGTGATTTTCTTATTGCAAGGGCTCTCTAACTTTGGAAAACCTAACTTCTTTTTGGGATATTCATTAGTAAGAGCTTTTGGATTTATCCGAATCAGGACAACTCCATCAGAACTCCAAACCTCATTGTAGTTCGTGTTGAAAAAAGGTTCAGTAAGTATCTCTTTTTATGTGGGTTTTTATCACAGAACTTATTTAGCAGTTCCGCTTCATTCTTTATTTTCATTTTCATAATTCATTTACTTTAACTAATTCAAAACTATACACAAACACCCAAGGGTTGCTCTCCCATGTACCTTTGCCACTCACCATGTCAATTAGGGTAAGCAAATGCTTCACGTGCACTTAGAAAAAGCTACATCAGGGCATATCCTATACTTTTGGAAACATAAAACAAGTTCTTTTTGGTCATAAAATTGCCAAACACCCTCAGCATAATATCATCGTCTGATATATCTTGCAATCGCTCTACCTTCACATTTGTAATTCTGATGTGGTGGAGCATCAAGCCTGCTTTTACGAACATTTTATTCGTCCAGCCTGCTTTGTACTCCTTACGTGGAATACCCACTTCATCAAGTATAGTGTCGCTGTACATCGGTAGACATTCAATAATATCCTTATAAGGCTGTGCAATCGCAACTATATCACCGACCTTATAAGGCGGGTGCTGCCGTTTCCTCCCAATTACCAAGTGGCACGTTGCCTCTCAGTACTCGCCTTGTCATTGTCTTTTATTCACTAAGCACCGCCTGTATGGCAGAACTTATCTGAAAACATTATCTTTTTCATACGCTTTATTTTATAAGTTCTGGGTTGTCTATTACGTTGCCCAATACTTCTATGTCGCTTTTCCAATAGGTTAGACCTATGTAGCTACTTGCGCCAATCTGCTTTGCACATAATCCAGCATCCTCCACATTGTTATATATTTAATATTTGGGTCTCCAATGAAATTATATCCCCCTCAAAGATTTTCTTTCCGTTCTTATCTTTGAAACCTGTGTACTGTCCGATGGTGTCAGGGATGACCTCGTAACATGAGATATCTGTGTGTTACTTTTTAATGGATGAGGAGGAACAATTGCTATAAAACTCCTCTTTTATTTCTTATCAGATTCGTATAACCAACCTTTACCTTGGTTAGAAAGTCCTCTAAATAAGATTTCTCTTTTCATAATTCCAATGCTTTTTAATTTTAACGTTTTATACTCTTTTGCCCGAGTGGGTACAACCTCATACATCCAAGGTGTGCTACTTTTAACCTTTCTTCTAAGAATAGTTTACGACTTCTGGGGTTGCTTGAATAAGAAAAAGCAGGATGTATGCTTCGTCCTTCTTCGTTATATACTTTCCATCATCCGTGAAACCAAATACAGAGTATGGCTTATCATTAAATGTTACACCCTTGCAATGTTCGTTGTTATATTCAATACATTCTTTCAGAATTGACTTTGGAACGAAGTAGCCAAATCGGAAAACACGCTCATCTGTGTCGTGGTAGTTGTCTTTTTTGAAGTCTGCCTTAAAGTCCTCAAAAGAACGCTTAATTTCCACTTCTGTGAGGTATCCATTCTTATCTATGCTTATAAGGTCTGCTTCATGGTTAAGAAATCCCCATGACAGGTTTGGAACTATAATATTTGTTCTGACGCCGCCTAAGTATGCAACAATGATACGTTCTATCTCTTTAACTGATAGCTTTGTTTCAATCATAGTCCTAATGCTAATTTAATTTTTAGCTTGTAGTGTTCGTTAGCTGCCAGCTTAGCTTCTTCTAAAGAACTACCAGTAGAGAGTGGAATTTCCTTTCCGTTAAAGCGTAATAACCATATTCCGAAATTGTCAATGTTATATCTACCAATAGGGGTAGCTGCATGTATGAAAGGCGCATACCCTTTCCACTCCAACTCAGACGCATCTTCCACCACGCTCTCACGCCCTGCGTTGAAAGCTGCCTTGATGTCGTCAAAGGTAAAGCACCTATTGTCTTCAAAAATAAGGTCATTTTCCCCATTCACACGTGCATACTCTTTGAGTGCGTACACCAGAGATAAGTCTTTCTTTTTCTTTCATATTGATTTGCTTTTTATTATGTAAATAAATCAAGCTGCTTTACAATTTTTCGCTATTAGTCTTGTACTCTCCAAGACACTCCTTCTTAAATCTTTCCTCCATAGCATCGAAATAACCTTTGTCTATTTCGCAGCCATAAAAGTCAAAATCTAATCTATATGCAGCTATTCTACTGCTTCCACTACCTACATGAGTGTCAAGAATCTTGTCACCAGCTATTGCAAAAGTGTTTAGCAAATAAGCGTATAACTCTATTGGTTTTTGTGTTGGATGAATTTTATCACCAGTCCTATTATCGAATCTGAATAGTTTTGATGGTAAATTAAAAGACGTCCATGCGAATTCAACTTGCGAAAAGTTTCCCCATGGTTGAATTTTGTCCCAACATATAAAACACCTTGTTGGGCAGATCAAAATAGTTACCTCCCCAGATTATTTGATTCTTGCTTACTCTAAATAACTCTTTAAAGTAATCTTTCCCTGGCGCAATATCCCAATTGTCTATACGACATTTATTAAAGATTCTGCTTTTTAGTTTACCACTTCCATAGGAACTGTTCTTAGGCAATCCATATGGAGGGTCTACAATTGCCAAATCAAAGAATCTATCTGGTATAGATCTTAAATATTCAACACAATCGATATTATAGACTTTACTAACACTCATTAATCTAAACTTACAAAGTGAATACATGTTCAGTTTCCTCTCGATACTCAACAGGCACCCACCACAGCGGAGCATCTGGAGGGTCGGGCAAGTATCTCTTGCACTGGTTACGGAGTTTACAAGCCCACACGAAAACAATAGGCGTAATCTGAGTTGACATTGTCAGTTCGCATATTTCTTTTTATTTGTTATCTGCAGCTAACACCGCCCATAGGAATAATATTGTAGGTCTTAAATCTGTCTACTAATCTGCCGAAGCCATCGTTACGTTCGAAACGCTTGCGCAAAGCTTTGTCATCAAGGTTGGTGGTAAGATGAGGCGCATTTGCCATACTGTGTCCAAATCTCATTGCGAGCATGGAGAAACTCGTCGGTAAGTAACCCAGTGTCCATACCAAAGAAAGTCTTGTCTTGTATACCCTATATCGTTGAGGCAGATGTTTACAGGTGTACATTGGAAACCTCTGTTTTCCTCCTCATTAAAAAGTGAAGCGGTCAAGGTTATTATGCAAGGTGTAGTAATTAACCATCTGCGTTACTGACAGATTATAGAAGAAGTGAGGTGAACGTATACGCATAAGGTATTCTGAAAATATTTGCATGAGCAAAGTCTTGCCAACTCCAACACCACCTTGTAGCATAACATTCTTGTGAAGTTTGTAACCACGCCCAGGGAATACTTCTTCTGCAAGAGAACAACCATTAAAATAATAAAGTAGAAAGCGTATGATGTCACGATTGTAGTCATCAATAACGAACTGCCGACGTTGCCGTGCAAGCACGATGTTGTTTGCGATGTAGAGCAGCAGATTTGCATGTGCCTTATAAGCTTCTTCGTCCTGTAAGTCATAAGAAGCGATCTGTACTTTTTCAATGTCTTTACGTACCTTCACTGCCACATCATGAAGGGTCAGCCAAGTGGAAGCAGATTTTTCCTTACTCTTGCATGCAGCAAGGACCGCTTGATCCCACTCAACGTTACCCGTTGGTTGTTTGCGATACATAGCAAGTGCATCAATTAAGGTTTTTGGATATTCGTTCATAGTTATTTCTATTATTAATTGTACATCCTGTCCTCCGAAACCACCTGTAAAGGTGTAGTCTGGAACAACTTCTTCTGATTCTGTTTTTAGGGTGGATATTTCTTGTTCATCCACGATATGAAATGCCTGTGTGCATCACCGATACTGTCATGTCCCACACCATCCATAGTACATTTTATGTGGGTTGAGAACTCAGTAATGCGCTGCTTAAATTCTTCGCTGTTAATTTTTAGCTGCATACATACAGGCTCATTCCACTGTTTGTTCTCAGCATTTCCTTTATCTCATCGTCATAGGTCATCTGCTTAGTATTCACTTTGCTTACACTTCGCTTTGACGCAGAGATATTGCCACCTTTCCTGCCATTCTTATATCGTGTAAGGCTGACATCTATATTAGGCTTCATTAGAATGAATATCCCCTCGGCTGTTGGCGACAAATCAGGAACGTTACCAGTAAAACCGTATTCCATGATTGCATTATACACCTCGCACTGCACATCCTTATCCATGAGTTTTAATCCCTCCCAATAGGGAGCGATAGACAATGAAACTGTCTCTTTTTATTTCCTCCATGCTAAACCTCTTTTATACGTATGCCATGCACAGAAAGCATGAGTTTACGTTTGATGATGTACTCTTTTGTCCTCATTCCTTTTGTATCTTCGACTATTGTCTGTCCTGTACTGCAATCAATATAGACGAAGTCTGCGATGTATGAACAGGCACGTTCAAGGAGTACACGAGTAGTTCGTCCTTTGAAATCTTTTCCACATTCACCATACTGGGCAGGTATAAGTTCATACTTTACCTGCTCTCGCAGGTTTGCAATAATACCAGCACGCTGCATCATCTGCAAGGTAGCAGAGCGGTAATGCTCTTTTTTCGAAGCATGTTTACCGACACGCTTTGCACCGTATTTATTGCAAGCCCCACGAAAGAGTTTCTTATATTCGTCAATCTTCATTGCCAGCGTTCAAATCATGTCGGAACACATCTAAGACCTTCGTTTCATCAAAGGGTGGCGATGCTATAGTCAATCATTGTTCCTACGAAGAAAACATCAATAGCATTCTTAGCATCTGCGATAGTATCAGCATTGACGAAATAATAGTTTGGAGTTTTCTTCTCCTTATCTGTTTTCATCAAGGGTGATATAATTCACTTGCCTTAAACCACTTTTCCTTGCTGCCATCTCCGATTAGCTCTGTACAGCGTGACCGCTTGATAGTTACTATATCGGTGATAGTACCATAAACAGAAACTTCTTTTGTTGTACTTGCCTCAGCCTCTGTGAAAGATAAGGCATCAACAACAAACTGTTCGAGGACTTTTGCCTGAGCACCATTTTCTAAAGTGCGCTCCATGCGCACGCCTACTTCAAATAACATCATAGTGTACCTCCTTTCTTTACTTGTTTAATTTTGTAACGGTTTCCTTACTTGGTTTGAAGCGCACAGATTTGTGTGCAGGAACGGTGATAGGCTTTCCTGTCTTAATGTCGTTCACTTTACGTTCCGACTTGTTCACGACAACGAAAGAGCCGAAGCCACGAAGTTGTACACTTTCGCCCTGGGCGAGTTTCTCAGCAATGACACGTAGTACACCGTCTACGGTCTTGAATGCTGTTGATAGCGTAACCTTTTCAGATACTGCTACCTCTTTTGCTAACATATTCTTGTTCATGTCAATTTTGATTTAATAAGGAGTTTTATTGAACTCTATTTCCATTCCTTTATGTGCAGCAATTACGTTCTTACCAGTCGCAGCCTTTATCCCTTTCACAAATTCAGTCTCATTACTATTAGCATCGGAGAGATGAATAAGAATAATGTTATTCACTTGTGATAGGTCGTTAGCTTGCAAAGTCTCTAAACACGTGTTATAACTCATGTGTGATTTGATGGTTCTTTCACGACGTACTGGAGAGATATATCCTGCATCTGTGTTATGGTTAAGAATTCCCAAACTATAGTTACATTCTATCAGTACATTGTTTAGACCAGAGAACCTGTATTTAAGATAATATGTATCTGTTGCAAACAAGACAACCCCACATTCCTCGTGTCTGATAAAAGATAACCCAAAGGTTCTTCTGCATCATGTTGAACATCGAAAGGTATATATCAAATCCGCCTAATCTGGATCGAGAGGCAGACTCACACTTCAATGGTAAGAATCCTGCATAATCACCTGGGACAGTTTGTGCATCGTTCCTTCTGACATCCTTACAGGTATTCTTGCTTCGAGAAATTGCAAAACATACTTTGCGTGATCTCCGTGTTCATGAGTGATGCAACACCCAACAATAGAAGATAAATTAAAGTTTAATGCTTTCTTTACCTCCTGTAGATTAATACCAGCTTCAAGTAGTAGCACCTCCCCAGTCTTTTCAGACTGGAGGAGGTAGCAGTTACCTTTGGAAGATGAACCTAAGATGTGCAGTTTCATAACTTAGTAGGCAGGAGCTTGTTCTTCTTGAGTGGCGGAAGTAGCCGTCTCATTTGGATTCTCAGGAAGTATCTCACCAGTGTTAGGGTCAACGCCTTCATGAGCAGGCTCTGATATGGATTCACCTTGTTCATTCTCAAATGAGAGTGGCGTGCGATTGGCTGCTGATAACTTTTCAGCCTCTACCTGAGTCTGTTACATCTTCAGCTGTATCTGTGATGTCAATGAAATCCTGTACTTCCTCAACAGTACGCATACCCATGGATAGCTCTGGTGCATAAACAGACGTCCAGAATGAAGCTGCTCGGTACATAAGCATCTGACGTGGCATTGTACGCCACTTAGAGCCATTCTTAGTGTACCACCCTTCCTCAATAGCCATTCGCAGAGAAATAGGAGACCCCTTTAATATGTCTTTTTCCACCTTTAGTGGTGGTATAAACAATACATTCAATGTTCTCAATATTTGTGCCGTCGAACTCCTTTGTAACAGCCTCGGTTTTGATAGGACTTACCGTTAGGATTGTTTACCCATTTCTTCTCATACTCAACGTAATTGAATTTATCCAGATTACCTTTCTCAACGAAATCGAATTTCAGTGGTTCGAAGCGACCGCAGGTGTTAACCGTTGAAATAAGGAATTTGGAAGACCAAGATGGGCGACCGTAGATGATAACGAGATTCTGCATAACCATAAGGGTGACGCACTGTCGCGTAGCGATGTCAAGCCTGTGCACTGGTTGCTACTGCTTGTTCTTTTCCTACCTTGCTAATCTGATAATTGTCAGGAACGAGTGCAGAAGATGCGAAAAGTGAACTCATGCGCTGTACTACAGCGAACTGCTGAGGATCAAAGAGATTTACGGCAGAGGTCTGTGGTGTAGCCTGCACTACCATTAAGTTTTTGTTTTCTGTCATAATAATTTAAATTTATATGAAACTATTTAATTACTAATTGTTTATCTTGTGTTACCTGTAATAATATCATTTGAGATTGAATGCTCATGTAGTGATTTACGCTCTCTGCACCATCGATAAATACAGGTGCGTAAATATTGTAGAACTGACATAAGGTATTGATTATATCAAGACCTGCGTTTACTGTCCTGCTGTAGTTAGTTACACCGTACGGAGTTCCATTTACAATTGGAATGCAAACTTCAAACTCGTTTCCTTCTTGTGTATAATCAAACAGCTGGAATCTGACAGACTTAAACATGGCATTAATGCGCTGTTCGCAGTCTTCTATTCTCTTCTTAATAAAACTAACAGCTGTGTACTCTGCTTCTCAAGTTCTGCAATCTGCTGTGCTAATTCACGTCCTCTGTTTTCAAGAGCCGCAATTTCACCCATTGCCTTATCGATGGTAGACCGATGACTCATACGTGTTTTAAGATTCGTCAGAGAATCGTATAAAAAGCATCTCGTTCTTTCTCTATTTGAACGACAGGGTTTTCTCCTACTTCGGCTTTATTCAAAAGTTCTCTCAACTCTTTTACCTTTAAATCAAGGTCTTTCATTTCGTTTGTTGGGACTTCTAATGACGTAGGAGCCTGTACAAGAGGGTGGGTGTCAAGCTGTTGATATAGGCTCTGATATGTTCTGTTCTATCCCCTTAACAGTTTCTGCAAACTTCTCATCAGCCTCAATAGTAGACAACTCTTCTGTTAATAGATCACGTTGTGCGACAAGCGACTTACCTTCGTTGTTGTTTGCACGGAGTTGCTCAGCCTTGTTTTGCGCAAAGATATTGTGAGCCTCCGTAATCTTATTTTCAGGAAGACGCTGACCGCAACAAGAACAAATATCTGAACCATTATATTCTGAAGCATTAATTGTTCTCCACTTCTCACGTAGGCTGTTTAATTTAACTTCTATGTCAGTCACCTGCTGCTTAAGATGCGTACGACGTGTTTCTGCCTGCTTGCGTTCAATAGAAACTTGTGTAAGACGTTCGTGAGCCTCCTTAATCTTTCGTTCTAGTTGTCTACGCTCTTCATTTGCAGTGTCAGCCTCGTTTCGCATACGGCTAAGCTCGTCTTGCTCCAGCTTTATACGCTGCATCTCCAAGTCGTGAATATCTTTTTGCTGTCTGTTTGTCTTTCTCAGTTCAGCCTCGTTTCGCTTCTCGATACTTGTAACCTGTTCCGTGAGTGCAGCAATATCTTTTTCAGCCTTATCAATCTCTGATTGCAAAAGCATTCAATCCTCGGCTGCTGGCATCATCTTTTGTGTCTGGTCTGTGCGAGGTTGGATTTCTGACAGGCTCAGCCTTCAAGCGTTTTTGTAGACGATATTTCTTTGCGGAAGTCTGACAGACTCTTTCCATTGAGTTCGTCAAGTAGTTTCTTGAAGTCTTCGTTGTCAGATGCTATTTCCTCGTCTGACTTTACGCCAGCAATCTGCAGCAGTTGCTCACGCTGAAGCTGCCATTTCATCTTCTCAGTGAAATAACGAGGATTAGTAATCATCTTGAATACTGTTTCGTCAATGATGTTCTCAGATACACGTGTTTTAAATTCACTTACCTTAATAGGCACACCATTCCAGATGCATTCTGTGACATTGCCAGAGAATACTTCTTCCACTTGACCACGAGGTTTAACCCACTGTTCTTTGTATTCGCGTTTGAGAGTTAATTCCTCTCCATCAATAATCAATATAGCCTCTACAGAGCACTCACAGCGATGAAGAACGTTGTGCTGCTCGTCATAAGAGCGGAGCTCAAAATCCTTTCTATCTTGAGAGTCCTTACCAAAGAGAAGCCAACAGAAAGCATCGAAGTGTCGAGACTTTCCAAGACCAGTATCTCCACGGATACTCGTAGGGAGTATCCAGGTTGAATCTTATGGTTCTGCCTTTTCTCCTCTCCAGTTACAGAGAGTAATTTCCTTAATTTTAATTTGTCTCATAGTTTATTGTTAGAATGATTTTTATTTATTTTATAAATAGTCCTGTTCTGTTCGCTGGAGCAACCGTAGTTGGGCTGTTTCTCTTCCATCTTTCCAGGGCGCATCGTATGGCTGTATCTTTTCCAGGCTCTACGTGAGCGTTCACATTCTTTCGTCCGAACATCTTGTATGCTTGTCTTGTTGACATAAAATCAGGGTCGTCCTTATCTTCATACAGCATCTTAACAATGTTTGCTGATAGGGTCTCGCAGAAATGTGTGGTAGCTGACTGTTTTGTCTGTGAAGTCAATACGCATGTCACTCTTCGTTTGCAAAATCTCTCAGTTCGTTTATCTTATTATGACTGTTCAATATTTACCAAGACGGAAAGTGAGATAACCCAATAAGAAACCAGCTATTTTGGTGAAACAATAGAAAAATATTGTCACAGTCAGAGGCTACAAGAGTTGTTATTATCATAGCCAATACTACTAGAGACATTTATACGCTAATTAAGGTGGACTTTGAAAAACTTATTCATAGTTATTGTTTTTGTTTATACAGATTGGTGATTGCATATATTCAACATATTTCTTGAACATATTGCAGTAACGTCCATTGATGCCGTTATAGGCATCAGTGCAACTTTTACATTGATTAGGCATTGTCTATTCCTTGAAACTTATTCACAAAAATAAACCTGCCCTTTACCAGTAACTTTTACAGTCTTACTTATGATAGCAGAGCCGTCTGGCTTCTGAATGACCGTCTTTTAATTTCAAACAGCCCCAACTCCATTGAGTATTGAGTGGGCTCGTTGAAGCATTCGCCAGTTTTCTTGCACAGATATCCATTACCACGAAGCCACTTGAATAGCCTGCGCTGTCCTGTATCCACTCCGCTCTGCTTGATGAGGCTCTGCAAAGCTCACCTACCAAGAATGAGTCGGAACTTGCGGTGACAGCATCAGCAAAGATGACTTGTGGACGAGTTTCTTGGATTTTTCTTTTCCGCTACCAGCCTCTTCTGCTTTTTCATTCTTAAGGCTCTGTTGCTAACTGAATAAGAAAGTCTGGATTCTGAATAGCTTTCTGTAGTGCATCGTCTGTCATGTACGCACCGTGCTTACGGATAGTTGGCAGAACCTCGCTTGTTATCCACTTACGGAATTGTCTTTGCTTCTGTCTTGCGACTGTCAAGGATGACATCATATAAGCCATCTTCGTTTACGAACAAAGAGCTGCTGTGTTCCTCCTGCTGTTTCAAGGGGTAATTTGAAATTACATCCTTTGTCAGTCGCTGATTAACACCCTTTGCCGATAAACCTAATGCTTTGCATACGTCTGCAAGACAGAACTGCGGATTGCTTCTGTTCCAGCAACACGGATGTTACCAAATGCTGGGTTGTTGAATGTGAATTGACTGCATACGTTAGAACTGTTTGATGAAACCTAATTCTTTTGCTTTCTGACGAACTAAATTCTGACGTCAGAGTCGCATTTCAGTGCATAGCATTGTACACTGTAAAAGACTCCACTTACTCTAAAGGATTTTCAGCAAGCCTTTTTGCATCCTTTCTTTAATTTGATTGGCTTTCTGCTTGACATATCATTAATAATTTGTATATTTGCAGACTTACTATTAAATATCGTTGTGATATTACTTAGTTATCTAAACTATTACGATGCAAAGATATATCAAAACGATTTACTATCCAAGTAAATAGAAATCAAAATGATTTATTTTAACATAAATTATACGTACCATTATGACTGATATTGGAAACAAACTTAAGGAGTACTTTGATAATAAGGGTATTACCCAATCGGAGATAGCAGAAAAGTTAGGTGTGTCAAAAGCTTATGTAAATGCTCTTTTCACAGGAAAGAGAGCCTTTGGTAAGAAACAGGCAGAAGCGTGGGTAAATCTGTTTGGTTTATCAGCGTCGTGGCTGTTAACAGGAGAAGGTGATATGTTAAAATGGAGTGCAAGCGGGCAAACAATACAACCATCTACAGAATCTGATATTCACCTGATTCCTTTACTCCCTGTTTCTGCGCAGGGCGGTTCGCTTAACGACTTTGTTGTTTCAATCAAAGAGGTCAAGCTGTGAGAAGATTATCTCTCCTATTAAAGGGGCTGATTATGCGATGTCGGTATCAGGAGAGAGCATGGCACCTGAATATCCTTCGGGTTCACAAATTTTAATTAAGCGAATTGATGAAAAGGCTTTCATTGATTGGGGACGTATATATATGCTGACACTTGTAACGGTACGGTGATTAAAGACTTTTTCCCTTCTGAGACAGCTGACAAAAGTGCTATGTAAATCTATCAATCCAGGTTTCCTCCTTTCAGTGTCGCTGTCAGATGTTTATGCCGTCTATCGTGTGTTGATGTGCATGGCATTAAAGTAACTGAAAAATAGATAAAAAAGTAAACGATGTGAGTAAAGCTAATGGTATAGAGCTACTTATTTGTATTATATCTCACATTGCTATCAATTGATGATATGTTGGACTGGGTGTGGCATTTATCATATCCGAAATGGATGAATGTGATATACTCAGTATTCGTTTTTATCTTATGGCTTTTTGGGTTTGACATTTCCTTTACGAGGCAGAAAAAGCAATGAAAAACTAAAGAAAATAGAATGGGAAAGAGACAAGGAACTTGAAAAACTGAAACTTCTGATGCATGCCATTGGTTCTATGGATAATGCAGAACCTTTGGAATAGGAACAGGAACTGAGAGAGGGAGCGTGGTTAGTACTTCACAATGAACCTGGAAGCGACAGAGAGGAATGGAGACAAGAGCTTCTAAGCCAATATCCAACAGAAGTAGTTGACACTTTCGGAACAGATCCAGCACAGGCTTTTGCAGCTATGGATGACTGGTGGGAGAGTGAAACATACGAGGGATGAGAATACAGGGCTGTGCGAAAACCTATCAGGATGGTCACTCATTTTCGCAAATGAGAAATCCGTCATGGTGTTTGATGAACTTTCAAGGCTCGAAAGCAAATTAAGCCGTTTGGGGCTGTTAAAAATCTCAGATGATAAGTTGTGCGTAAAGTGAAATAAAAACGCAGTCAGCGCAAAATAAAGTGGCAAATAAGCCATTTTGCCATTGTGCTACGAGGTAACAAAATAAGGGTGAGAAATAAAAATCAGTTTGAAAATAGCGGCATACCAAGAAAGCTGAAAGAGCCTACCTGTTAGCTTAATCTCACGCAGCGGCACGGGCGGCAGTGGAAGAAATGAAGTAATTTCTTAGAAAATATGTGGGCGGTATACCATGTTTTACGTGGGTATTTTCGCCCTGGCTGTCTAGTTTTATAAACCTGTATCTAAAAGAGGTGAGTCTTTTACCTTTCGCTCTCACTTCTAATTTACTGAGTTCTTTACAGCAATCTTGCATACCAATATGCAATTTATCAAATCAGCGTTTATAGCACTTGCATTTGTTCTCACAAAGATGGGAGGAACGACTGCTTCTACAGTAAATGTCGGATATCCAGTCTGGAACGGTTTACATTTCATTTGCAGGGCCAAGCCAGAAAGTATCATTCAAGCCCAAATTGTCGTGGTCTTAATAGATGCTCTGGTAGTATAAAAAGCCTTTCTGTGAGTGCAGCAAAGTCAAGCTTTAGTCCATGCAGGATTTGTTATAGATAGTTTGTTTATAAACTATGTTTTCTAAAACACTGTAAAGAAGTATGTAATATGCGAGTCTTGAACACCTTTATAGTTAAGTGTAAAAGCAACGCTTTTTATATTCGTTCTATTATTTCATTGCTTCTTTTTACTATGAGTAGAAAGGTTCTTATTGCTTTCACTAAGGTTAATTTATGAATAGAATTATTTTTACTCGAGAAGAAATATTGATTTTGCTAAGATAAAAAGTTACTTTAATGTAAGAATTGGGCACGCCTAATGATTCTGTCTATAGGTTGTTCTTTGAGAAATAAAAATGTTGTTACCTCTTTTAGAAATGTAACAATATAACAATAGTATTTTTAATTTTATTTTGCTGTCACTTTTCAACACTTCATGTAAAACATGCTATAAGTCAGTGAGGTTATACGCTGTTCTTTTGTGACACAGTGACAGGAACTTTCATTTGGATGTTTCTTTTATTGTAGATAATCAGGGATATTGGAATGAATGTGAGAAATAGCGTATTCTGAGGCGGACTCGTTCTTGGCAGTAAGGAGTCTTGGGGTGTTTTTACAGTTATGATACATCTTATTTTTCTCCATAGTGGATGAGCCACAATAGCCCTTTTTATCATGTCATATCATCGAGCGGATACTTAGCACCAATGGTGCGGACGGTGAACACCAACAGTGCGGACGGTTATGACGTAGAATCACTAAGGATAATAAAACATGTTGGTCACGAATAAGCCTAAAGGAGAGCAGAGGTTAACGTCATAAAGATTTATAGTAGTATCACTTGAAATGTCCGATGAAACAAAAAGAGTGTGCCAGATGACACACTCCCTTTTTATATTAGTTTCTAAATACTAAGCCTTCACCGAAGCTGTCGATAATGACAGGCTTGTCACAGTTGACTGTACCTGCAAGCAATGACTTACTGAGGGTCGTTCAATACGTAACGCTGGATGGCTCTTTTGACGGGACGCGCACCCGAACTCTGGGTCGTAGCCAACATCTGAAAGATAGTTGATGGCTGGGTCAGTCCACTGAAGTTCAATACCCTGTGGCTCTAACATATCCTTAACTCTCTCAAGTTGCAGGCGAACGACATCACCAATCTGCTCTTTTGTCAATGGTAAGAACATGATAGTCTCGTCGATACGGTTGAGGAACTCAGGACGAATTGTCTTCTTCAACATATCCATTACTGCAACTTTTGCCTTGTCGATTACCTCCTCACGGTTAGTATCGTTAAGATGTTCAAACTGTTGCTGGATGTATTGTGAACCAAGATTAGACGTCATGATGATAATCGTATTCTTGAAGTTCACTGTTCGTCCCTTGTTATCTGTCAGATGACCATCGTCCAACACCTGCAGAAGGATGTTGAATACGTCTGGATGTGCCTTCTCAATCTCATCAAAGAGTACGACAGAGTAAGGCTTGCGGCGTACAGCCTCAGTCAACTGACCACCCTCATCATAGCCTACATATCCAGGAGGTGCACCGATGAGTCGAGTTACACTGAACTTCTCTTGATACTCACTCATATCAATTCGCGTCATCATAGACTCATCATTGAAGAGATAATCAGCCAATGCCTTTGCCAACTCAGTCTTACCGGTACCCGTTGTACCTAAGAAGATGAAGGAAGCAATAGGTTTCTTTGGGTCTTGCAAGCCCGCACGTGAACGACGAACAGCATCTGCCACGGCAGTGATAGCCTCGTCTTGTCCGATGACACGCTTGTGCAATTCATCCTCCAAGTGGAGCAGTTTATCCTTCTCACTCTGCTAACATTCGTGTGACAGGAATACCCGTCCAACGGCTCACAACCTCAGCGATATCATCTGCTGCAACCTCCTCGCGCACCATTGCCTTACCCATCTTGTGTTGCTTGCAACTGCTGTTGGATGTTCTTGATATCGTCTTCTAATTGCTTTAGTCGTGAGTATCTAATCTCGGCAACACGCTCATAATTACCCTCACGCTCGGCACGGTCAGCCTCATACTTAGGCTGTTCAATCTCTTGTTTGTCCTGCTGAATCTTATTCACCAGTCACGTTCGCCTTCCCACTTTGCACGGGACCCATGTTTCCTGCTCTTTGAGTTCAGCGATCTCCTTGTCGAGTTGTGCAATCTTCTCTGTGTCGTTCTCGCGCTTGATAGCCTCACGCTCAATCTCAAGCTGCTTCAATCTACGACTGATTTCATCCAACTCCTCTGGTACAGAGTCACGTTCCATACAGCAGTTTTGCAGCAGCCTCATCCATCAAGTCGATAGCTTTATCTGGCAAGAAACGGTCTGAAATATAACGCTCAGAAAGCTTAACAGCTGCGATACAAGCATCGTCCTGAATACGTACCTTGTGATGGTTCTCATAACGTTCCTTCAATCCACGAAGGATAGAGATAGCATCCAACTCGTCTGGTTCATCTACTAACACGGTCTGGAAACGACGCTCAAGAGCCTTATCTTTCTCAAAATACTTCTGATATTCATTCAGTGTTGTTGCACCGATAGCTCTCAATTCGCCACGTGCTAAGGCTGGTTTAAGGATGTTAGCAGCATCCATGGCACCTTCGCCACCACCTGCACCAACCAATGTGTGTATCTCGTCAATGAAGAGAATGATGTTACCATCAGCCTGCATCACTTCCTTAACAACACTCTTAAGACGCTCCTCGAACTCACCTTTATACTTAGCACCAGCCAACATCGCACCCATATCCAATGAGTAGAGTTGCTTGTCCTTTAAGTTTTCTGGTACATCACCACGAATGATTCTCTCTGCTAAGCCCTCAACGATAGCTGTCTTACCAGTACCTGGCTCACCAATGAGAATAGGGTTGTTCTTTGTACGACGAGATAGAATCTGTAATACTCTACGAATCTCCTCATCACGACCAATCACTGGGTCGAGTTTTCCTGCACGTGCATCCTCGATAAGGTTGCGTGCATATTTCTGTAATGACTGATAGTTCTCGTCACCACTTTGCGACTGTACCTTCTGACCTTGTCTAAGATCATTGATAGCAGCTGTCATTTCCTTCTCTGTACAACCCGCATCTTTCAATATACGGCTTGCGGTTGAGTTCACAGCAAGTAGGGCGAGCAGCATCGGTTCGATACTAACGAATTCGTCACCCATCTTCTGGGAGGTCTCTAATGTACGCTGCATCACCTGATTGGTTTCAGAAGAGAGGTAAGGTTCACCACCAGATACTTTTGGTAAGTGGCTCATCTCATTCTGAATGGCACTCTCCACAGCTTGTGCATTGACGCCAATTTTCTGGAAGACGTAATTTATTACGTCCTTTCCTTTATCCATTACACCAGCTAATATGTGTACTGGCTCAATGGTCTGCTGTCCATTTCGCTGTGCAATGTTTATCGCACTCTGAACAGCTTCTTGTGCTTTGATTGTAAATTTCTCAAATGTCATATTTAAATCTCCTTCCTATAGCTTCTGCACCTTTATAATAAGCTTAGAACTTGATTCTTATGTTTCTATTGCCTATATCAAACCTTGTGCCTATAGGTGTTTTCTGTCAACTTGTCGCTTTATATGGACAATTTGTCAGCTATTTATTTCTTGAAAAAGAGAGGAAAGGGAGGAAGGATCGTGTTTTTCTTAATGATTAGTTCTCTTGTCACTTACAGTATATTATTGCGCAAACACAAGCAAGTATGCTCAAAAGAGTTTTTCTATACTCTTTCGTATAATATATCTGTTTGTTACATCTAAAGATAAAGAAAAGATATAAAAGCTCATCCATATATAGAGGACGAGATAAAGTAATATGTAATAAGGCACTAGCAACTCTAAGTCTGTAGTAAGAAACTTAAAGTTGCTATGTATGATGTTTCTTATAATTCTAAATACAAAGGTAAACCTTATCATTTCCCAAGTTTTAAAGATGCCTTTTTGTCCATATTTTTCAGTATATCGATTTTATAAAGACCATCAAATGGCTTGCAAATAACGCCCAATTGGCTTTGCAAAAGATGCCCTTTTTGATGTCTTACTAACGTCCCTTTGAAGTCTTACTAAGCACCTTTTTAAATCTTTTTTTGCAACTTATTGATAATAAGAAACTTGGGGTGTACTAAAACAAATAACTTTTAGTCTATTTTTTTCTACCTTTGCTTTAACTGTTTTGTCAATATATTTCTTTATCTTTCTACGTTAAAACTTACAGATTCATCGAAGGCTTAGAGAGCAAAGGAGTATAATTGCAATGTTTATTGTAAGAATAAACAAAGATATTGGTAATCTGTGTATAACATCTCTTTCGTTCTTTTGTTTCGTCGGAACCTCATATATTGCTCTTAACCCAGTCTTCTCTCTGCTTATCCGTCTGTCTTATTATGTAATAGGGTTTATTTTTATCACTCCATATTTCAATAGAGTCAAATATAAGAATAGCAGAAGACTGAATCTATTGTTTATTATTTCTTACATAAGTTTCACTGTTACTGGGTTACTTCTTTTGATAATAAACGGTGATAGTATCACCAATATGCAGACTTTCATATTCTCCTATTGTTTACCCCCTACCTTCATGGTCTTCTGATCACGTTATATGAATAGGAGTAGTAAAGGGAGTTGCACGAATTTTATAAAGTCTATTGACACACCTTTAGTGTAAGCTGGGTTCTCAGCAATCTTGCTACTCTTCCATACATGCCATAAAGAGATTCCTAACAGTGCGATAACAAGATAGGCTATTGAGCGTTGATGCTTTCTTTTTCATTTGTCTGGTTAAGCTTTATTATTTAACTTCTCCTTAATAAAGTTATGAAGACGGTGTGTAAACTCATAGTTTTTCAGTCCCCATTTGGGTGCTATGAGGAGGTCAGGAGGGCTCTGGCTGACAAAGCGTTCGAGTACAAGGTTGGGGCGGAGAAGGCTAATGTAATCTGCAATGAGCTTTGATATACTCTTCAACCGTATAAAAGGTGAAATGGCTTTTCAGCGACATCTTTGCAAGACGAGTTCCACGAATAATCTGTAATTGATGAATCTTCAATGTCGTTAAGGGAAGAGAAAGAGATGATTGGAGAACTTTGTCTTAAACTCTCTTTTGCATCTTCGCCAGGTAGTCCGAGGATGATATGTGCACCGACTTTGGATACCACGTCGGGCAGTCTCTTCAATAACTTTACGAGCACAAGCAAAGTCATGCCCACGATTAACCAGACGTAATGTCTCATCATTGCAGGTTTCACACCATACTCAATGATGAGGAATGTGCGGCGATTCAGTTCTTCAAAGTAGTCTAAGAGGTCATCATTGATACAGTCGGGACGTGTACCGATAACAGAGTCCGACTACATCCTCACAGCAAGTGCTTCCTCATAGAACTTTTTAATATGGTCATTAGTGCCGTAAGTGTTGGTATAAGCTTGGAAATAAGCAAGATATTTCATTTCAGGATACTTACCTGAAAAGAATCGTTTGCCGATCTTCAAGCTGTTGGTCACGCTTTTTCCATTATCGCAATAGGCTGGGTTGAACGTCTGGTTGTTACAATAGAAACAACCGCCACGCCCAATCCTACCATCTCGGTTAGGACAGGTAAAGCCAGCATTAACCGATATCTTTTGTACTTTATAAGGGAACTGAGAGCGCAACCAGTTCCCGAAATCGCAATAATATTGTTCCATTCTTTTTGCAAATATACGGAATATTTTATATTTTTGTGCTGTTAAAACTTGAATTTATGAAACATATATTACTTCTGTGTGCAACAATGCTAACCGTACTTCAGTTGATGGCTGGAGAACCTATCTCTTTGAAAGACATTACTAATGGCACTTTTGCAACTAAGCGTATCTCGGGTGTTAATCCTCTAAAAGGAACTTCTGAGTATGCACAAATCTCGTCTGATGGTCGTCAGGTGGTAAAGTATTCTTTTAAGACAGGTAACTCGACAGGGGTTATCTTTGACCTTGCTGCTGCAAAGGCGAACAATTAAGCTCCTTTGATGATTATCAGATCTCGTCTGATGGTAGTCGACTACTGTTACAGACAAATACTAATCGCATTTACCGTCGTTCGTTTACAGCAAACTTTTATCTATATGATGTAAAGACAAAACAGTTGAAGAAACTGTCAAAAGATGGCTCTGAGCAGATTCCGACTTTCTCTCCAGATGGTCGTCAGATTGCTTATGTTTATCAGAATAATATCTATATTACAGATGGAGAGAGCGTAAAGCAGGTTACTACGGATGGTGAGTTCAATAAGGTAATCAATGGTTTGCCTGACTGGGTAAACGAAGAAGAGTTTGGCTTTAATAATGCGCTTGCTTGGAGTGCAGATAGTAAGACGCTAAGTTGGATTAGATATGACGAGAGTGAGGTAAAGAGTTTTACTTACAGTTCTACAAAGGTGCTTATCCTAAATTTGATATGTTTGATATCTATCCTGGTGATTACAGCTATAAATATCCAAAAAGGCTGTGAAGCAAACTCAAAGGTGAGTGCATGGTCTTACAATTTGAGCGATGGTGCTGTACGTAAGTATGATTTACCATTAGCAACAGATGGCTATATTCCACGCATTAAGTCAACATTTGATGCAAGTCGTATTATTCTTTATACAATGAATCGTCATCAGGACGAGTTGAACCTCTATGCTGCTAATCCTCTTACAGGTGCTTGTAAGTTGCTGATTAAGGAGAGTGTACCTAAGTACGTGAAGGAAGAAGCTATGGAAGGTATTAGCATCATGAAGGATTATATTCTTGTTCCTTCTGACCGTGATGGCTATATGCACCTTACTTATATAATAAGGATGGAAAGCTTTTACGCCAGATAGACAAGGGTAATTATGACGTAACAGAAATCTATGGTTATGATGAGAAGACGGGAAATACCTACTTCCAGGCAGCTGCACGTAAGCCAATGCAGCGTGAGATATATGTTGCAGACAAGTCGGGTAAGTTGACTTGTCTTTCTGCTCGTTCGGGATGGAATGTTGCTTCGTTCTCAGGCGATTATAAGTATTTCCTCAATACATGGAGCGATAGCAACCACCCATACGTATTTGCTATCTATGATAACAAAGGTAAGGAGATACGTGAGGTGTTGAATAATGATGAACTGCAAGCAAAGTTGGCAAAGTATGGCAACACTGGTGTTGAGTTCTTTACATTTACAACCTCTGAAGGTGTGAAACTTAATGGCTGGATGGTGAAACCTGCTAACTTCGATGCAACGAAGAAGTATCCTGTTATTATGCACCAATATAGTGGTCCGGGCAGTCAGCAGGTCGTGGACAACTGGAGCGTTGGCTCTATGGGTAGTGGTGCGATGTATGATTACTACTTGACACAGAAAGGCTATATCGTCGTTACTGTTGATGGTCGTGGTACTGGTGCACGTGGTGCAGAGTTTGAGAAGTGTACTTATTTGAAGCTTGGCGATTTGGAATCAAAGGACCAGACCGAAGCTGCATTGTGGTTGGGCAAGCAAAGTTATGTTGATGCTTCACGTATTGGTATATGGGGTTGGAGCTTTGGTGGCTTCAATACATTGATGAGTATGAGTGAGGGACGCAATGCCTTTAAGGCTGGTGTGGCAATTGCTCCACCAACAGATTGGCGCTATTACGATACTGTTTATACAGAGCGTTATATGCGTACGCCACAAGAGAATGCTGCGGGTTATGCTATTAATCCAATTAACCGTGCAGAGAAGCTTCATGGTAAGCTTTTAGTATGTCATGGTTTGGTAGATGATAATGTTCATCCACAGAATGCCTTTGAATACTCTGAGGCTTTAGTACAAGCAGACAAGGACTTCAAGGAGAACCTCTATACTAATCGTAACCATGGTATTTATGGTGGTAACACACGTAATCACCTACTGAGACAGGTTGCTGAATGGTTTATTGAGAATCTGTAATAGGTACTGATAAAAGAACTGTGCTGTTTACGAAGCACTCTTATGTATAAGTGAACTAAGCGTGTCTTACTACATATTATGATGTTGACAAGGATCTTTTAACTCATCTTTTACTGATGTGTTTATGCCCAGCACATAGTGCGGATGCTTAACACGTCATGTGTGGATGGTAAACACCAATGGTGTTGAATGCTTAGTGCAGTGAAATATGTTGTTAGTAGGTAACAAATTATTGGTAGAAACGAGTTGTTCTATCAAATATTTGTAAATCAAAAGGTGATATCGTATGTGTGAGTATATTTTATAAAGTTCTACCTGATGGCACTAATAAAGAAAAACTCGGACACTGAATTGATATAATCAGTGTCCGAGTTTTTATCGTATAATTCATTTTATCTTGCTCCTTAACCAAAGAGACGCTCAAAGAAACCTTTCTTTTTAGGCTTCTCCTCACTTATGAGTTGCCTCAAGGTGTGCTGAATCAGCTTCCTCAGAGATCGTTTTCCTTTTTAATAGCAGAGTCATCTGCAGGGATGTCTTCACCCTCAATAATACCCTGCAGTACCCCATTGAGCAGCAAGTATTGTTGCATCCTTGCGAGTCTGTATCCTCGTCAATTTCATATTGATCGCAGATTAACTCTACGAGGTTATCTACTGTAAAAGAATCCATCTTCTGCACCTCTTCCCATAAGTATGCAGAACTTTCGTTCATTGATATGATATTGCTGAAGTCGATATTCTCATCTCCTTCTGCAACGATGATATGCTCTCCGCATACTTCACGGAGGTTGAAACCATTCTTTACTTTCATTCTTATTTATAGTTTATATTGTTATCTTTCTTTTAATGTTCCATTAGATGGTACCGAAGATTGGAATCCAAATACGTCTGTAAATACCTAATAAATATCTTCGGAGAGGGAGAAGTTGAGTCCAAATAAAACTATAAGTCTTCCATTTCCAAGCATCTGTAGCATCCATTTCTTTTCGTCCTTTACGGTAGAAACCAATGACTGCTCAACAATATTCTCCTTCTTGCAATGCTCAACACCAAGGTTGCCATCTCCTCGTAAGGTTACGTTGTCACCTTCTATGCTGTCAATACGATGTAAGACGAAGTGTCGGGGTGTTATCTCTGCTAAGACAGGGTTGCCAACCTTTATCGTTGTAGGCTTTACCAACAAAGCCTTGTCTCGGTCGTTTTCAAGGAAAGGACGCATAGAATAGCCACGAAGGCGTAATGTTACAGTATGCCCTTCATTCAACATCTTGACAACTTCTGGTAGAAACTCAGCATTAGCAAACTGGATTTCAGAAGTAGTAAGTACAGTCTTTGACATAAGTCTTATCTTTTCGTTACGGTTTGATAGCAGACTTCTGCGGCTTCCTGATTAGGTAGACAATGTAACGTAAATATTCTTCCAGTTTCTACAATCTTTGTAATCGTATTACAAACGCCATTGTAAATATCAGAATCCCACTTCATGCTGGAGCAAGAGGGGAGGAGTGAAGCGAACGCTGCAATAGGATTAGGTTTTTCAACAGAGTTTGTTGTGGCACGGTCAATACGTGTGATAGCACCTAAACGAGCCTTGACATTACGATAACATGGTGTTTTGCCACTCCATGGGCTACCATATATCCATGTTTCACCATCAGTGATTCTGACGATAGGATTATCATCGTTCATGAGGTCACTACCAGGAATATAGCGTAACCACATACTAACCTGTGTTGACTTACCTGTTCCACTCTTGGCAATGAAGGCATAGCCATACCCATTGTTACGAACAAGAGAAGCGTGAATCAGCAAGGTTTGTTTAAGTGCACCAGCAAAGGCAAAGATGAGCATCAATGCATTGTTTAGTCCAAAGGTACGCATATTTGTGTTGCCATTGAGTGCACAACGACAATCGGAAAAATCCTTATTGCTCTGTAGTAGACAGCAGTCAGAGCCATTGATGTCTTTGATAATATATTGATAGCTACCATCGTCAACACGATCAACGATCGTATCACCATTGCCTGTATCAAAAGCACGGATACGCCGTCTCCTTTCCTTTGGGATAGGGCGAAGCGTATCGTCAACTGTTAAGCGGAAAAAGATATTCTCCGAAACCTCCTTGATTCTAAAAGGTTCGAAAGAACTCAGCAAGTGCATTCCGTTGACATCAGTCTCACGGAAGATAATCTGTATATCAAAGTCAGCTATTCTGAAGTTATTTATTTCCATTTTGACTCTCTGCTTACTTTGACTTTACTGCGGTTTTTGTTTTCACTTGCGTTTCTTCATTGGAAGTATAGTTGTCTGGTGTTATCGTCTTATAGCTAAACTCTGCATCAGAGATAGACTTAACAACATACTTCTTCTTACCCTTTTCATATTTATTTTTCAAAGCTACGAACTTCTTCATAGCCTTAGCCTCATTCTCAGCATACATCGTAACGCAGGTTGGATAGGCTCACTAAACCATTATTCTGAAGATAATAGCGTAGTTGGTATGAGTAGTCCTCACGATTAGCGAGGAAGCTTGTGCGATCGTTTGCAAGGTAGGCATCCACTTTCTGAATATTGGTCATATAAACCGTTGAATCATTAAAAGAGGCTGCAAAACCAAACATATAAACCTTTGCAGGCTTGTATCCTTTGCGTTACTACTATTTACCCATCCCAGCAGGAGTACTGCTATGATTAATACCTGACGTAATTTCATCTTAAATTAATATCTTACAATGTTAATGTTATTGTCCTAAATAAGCCTTCAATACCTTGCTATTGGTTTGTTGGCGTAAAGCGTCGTATTGCTTTTTCTTTAATCTGTCTTACCCGTTCACGTGTGAGATTATGTTACTTCCTATTTCTTCCAATGTCATCTCGCGTTGGTTTATTCCGAAATAAGCTTCGATAACCATCTTCTCTCTATCTTCAAGAACCTGTAAGGCTCTTCCAATTTCTTCACGTAGACTCTCTTCAACCAACTCTTTGTCAGTTGATGGCGTGTTATCATTAGGGATGACGTCCAGCAGGCTACTTTGTTCGTCGTCATAGAACGGAGCATCTACCGAGACATGACGTGAATTAACCTTCATTGCATCAACAATCTTGTCTTCTGGTATATCAGTGTTCTGTGCTATCTCATCAATACTTAGGGCGGCGTTCATTTTCCTGTTCAAACTGTGTCAATATCTTATTGATTTTATTGACAGAACTTACTTGATTGAGTGGTAATCTAATGATACGACTTTGTTCTGCTATTGCTTGCAAGATACTTTGTCTTATCCACCATACAGCGTATGAGATAAACTTGAAGCCACGGGTTTCGTCAAACTTCTCTGCTGCTTTGATTAGTCCAACGTTGCCTTCGTTGATAAGGTCAGAGCAGAGATAGTCCCTGGTTTTGATACTGCTTTGCAACTGAGACAACGAAGCGCAGGTTAGCTTTTTGTCAGACGTTCTAAAGCTTTTTCGATCACCATTTCGGATTTTTTTGAGCAAGCTCAACTTCTTCTTCGATACTGATCGTTTCTTCGTGACCGATTTCCTGCAGATACTTGTCGAGAGAAGCACTCTCCCGATTCGTAATCGATTTTGTGATTTTCAATTGTCTCATGTGCTTAGCATTATTTTTAAGTGATGGCAAATTTACACAAATTCAATGAGTTAAACAAATAAAAAGTAAAAACTCACATAAGAATCTATAATGATTTTGTGTTGTGTATTAAGTTTTTAATCTTTGACTATTTGTTATTGATTGATAGGTGGTTTATAGTTTTGTCATAGTTGCGACTTCCTTTATGTTTATACAATGTCTTTTAGTTTGATTAGATGAGGTTTATTTTGATTTTTCTATGGTTATGATGTCGTGTTTATAGGTTAGAAATAGGAGTGTTTATCAAAAGAAAATCCCCCATTCTTGAGTGTGAAAACCAAGAATGGAGGATTTTTATGATGTCAGCTTCTTTGCTGAAAGATATTAGCTATTAGTCTGCAAGAGGGATAGCGAAGTAAGCCTTCTTACCAGTTGGATAAATACCCTGAACATAGAGAACTGGGTCTTTGCTGGTTGATGCCTTCTTAACGATATTCTGCAGGTCGTCAATACTTCTTCACCATGGTTTCATTTACATTCTGGATGATGAAACCACGATTGATTCCAGCAGCCTTCAAAGCACCATTGTTAACCTTCAGCACCTCAAGACCATAGTTAATGTTTAGCTGCTTCTTAAGGGCATCCTGTACTGGACGGAACTGACCACCAAGAACGTCGATGTCAGCTTGCTCGATTACCTTTGTTGTTCCCTGAGCATTCTTCAGTGTGATAGTCTTTGAAACCTCCTTCTTGTTACGGATGAAGGTTACTGTAGCCTTATCTCCAGGACGCTTGCTGTTGAGTGCCTGCTGAAGCTCAGACATACGTGTCACCTTCTGTCCGTCAAACTTAGTGATAACATCACCCTTTGCCAAACCTAAGGCTGCACCATTGCCTTCCTCAGATACCTCACTAACGTAAACACCTTCGTTTGTACCGAGGTCAACGTTCTTGCCTTCTTCCTTCTGTGCGTTGATGAAGTTCAAAACGTCACCACCTTGGATACCGAGCATTACCGCTGTACACTACCATACTTCTTGATATCATCAACAACCTTATTCATTATTGATGTAGGGATAGCAAAACCGTAACCACTATATGCACCAGTCTGTGAGTAGAGCATAGCATTGATACCAACTAACTCACCCTGAGTGTTAACCAATGCACCACCAGAGTTACCTTGGTTGATAGCTGCGTCGGTCTGAATAAAACTCTCAATACCATTGCGTGTAGCACCCAAGCCACGTGACTTAGCACTAACGATACCAGCAGTTACTGTATTATTGAGGTTATAAGGGTTACCTACAGCAATTACCCATTCACCTACCTTTAATTTGTCTGAGTCGCCTACAGGGAGGGTAGGGAGGTTGGTCGCATTAACCTTCAACAATGCAAGGTCGGTCTGCTTGTCTGTTCCAACGATGCGTGCAGAGAACTCACGGTTGTCGTTTAATGTGATAGTTAACTCATCTGCACCCTCAACAACGTGATTATTAGTTACGATATAACCATCAGATGAAATGATTACACCACTACCAGTAGCCTCCTTCTTAGGAGTCTGAACTTGCTGGCGGCGTGAACCATTACCTTGGTTAGGATTCCCAAAGAAGCCAAATGGGTCAAAGAATCCACCAAATGGATCGTCCTGAACCTCAACGGTTTGTGTCTTGGAATTCTGTACATACTTAATGTGAACGACAGCAGGAAGGGCTTTCTCAGCTGCGTATGTGAGGTCAACAGGCTGACCAGGAGCTACAACAGGTGCTTCAGCAGCATACACTTTGATGAAGGCACCAGTAGAAAAGGCGAGGGCTGTAACACAAGCTGCGCCTGCCAAATACTTTGATAAATTCTTCATATTCTTAATTATTTGTTCGTTAATTACGTTTATATGTGTCAAGCCGTCATTATTTGTAAATGTCTCGCTGACATATTCTCAGATGCAAATATAGGAGCAAATTTCCTAAAACCGACATTTTGTCAGTTATCTTTATCTGATTTTAACAATTATAAATTAATCCTTAACGGCTATTAGTCTGATAGGATGTATATTTTGCATTTGTTTATCTTAGGTGGTTATTTTGTTTCTATTTTGTTATTCTTATATTTTCACAAACTGACAAAATGCAAGAAAAAGTAAGTCATAATGTCATTTTAGGTTATGTAAGTTCACTCTTTTTATTGGGGCTTTTTGTTGATGGTGTTATTTAAGATTTAAAAGACTAATGGTGTGGCAGAAGCTTTAAATCCATTGTATGCTGTATTTATTTTCATGAAAAGAAATAATTATTTTCACGAGTGAAATATTTCTTTTCATGAAAAAGATTTATTGTCATGAAAATAATTTTGTGAAAGTATTCCTGGTATGTGTAAAGTATTGTTTTATAATTTGAAAAAGTATAGGTTTATTAGGTTTAAAGGTAACTATAAGAATCTTGTTTTTGCTTGATACATGTCTATGTTGTCATAGCTGTTTTATATTTATGTGTTTACTTTCACATTATAACTTCTTTCATACTTCTTATATTATCTCTTTTCTTTGCTAAGTTTAGATTATCAAAGAAATATTTTTGGCTTTTCCATGTTTTTCCATTATCTTTGCATTTTAATAAGGCAGTGTTCCGGCTCTGTCGCTGGCATCTGTAAAAGGGTGCGAGAGGAAAGTCCGGGCAGCATAGGGCATCCTGCTTCCGAAAATAGAAGCTATTGGTGACAGTAGATGTAGGGTAGAAGAAAATAACCGCCACGCAGTAATGTGTGGTAAGGATGAGAAGGTGGTGTAGAGACTACCAGCAGGCGGGTGATCGTCTGGCTGTGCCGTTCAGGAGCTGCAAGTTCATGTATACCGTTGTTTGAGGGTAGCCCGCCCAAGCGTAAGCACAACGGAGGGTAGAATGCTTTAATTGCAAGGTGACTTGTAATATAGATAAATGACAGGCATCTTCCTATTATCGAAAGATGAGGAAGAAACAGAACCCAGCTTATAGGAGCACTGTTTTTATTTTTCTTTCATCACGCCCATCTTCTCACATTCTGTTTAGAATAATGAAGGGGAATTAGGGTGTGACCTTTACTAATAAAAAAGCTTTGGATAGTCATGAAAGATTTAGAAGAACGATATGTAACCGTGTTGGATGATTTTCAACACAGAGTAGAAAATAAAATCAGAAATCATAAGGATGAGATTGGATTCCCTCAGTTGCCAGATAATGTTAGTGAAGAAGACCTTTCTAATTATCTCTTCGATTATCAGGCGGCTTTGGATAGTGAGGGTACTGAGCGTTCACGCTATACGATTGCCGGTTTCCTTTTGTGTTTACCAATATTAATTATGTCGGCATTCCCGGATAATTCACTCCCTTTCAAGGGCTTTTTGAATGTTCTGGTAGCTATTGGTATTGGCTTGGTACTCTTCCTTCTTTATAGAATAATGATGAAGGTCTTGGTACGTAAGAAGATTCGTCGAGCTAATCAAGATTATCCTGAAGCGAAAGCTTATGTGGACCGTGTGATGGCTTTCAAGTAAATTTTATTAATAATTTAATTGTAATATGGAATTATCTGATTTACAGAAATATAAAGACAAGTTTACCCAACAGGGTTTCTTTGATAAAATACAGCGTATTGCAAAGCGTGCTGGGTAAGTTGGTATATGTGGCATTGCTTTTTGTATTATTTGATGCAGAGTGATAAGGTATCGCTCAAGGATAAGGCTATTATTATTGGTGCGATGGGCTATCTTATCTCACCGCTTGACGCAGTACCTGATGCAATTCCTATCGCAGGACTTTCAGACGACCTTGGTGTTTTGCTTTATGCATTAAGTAAGGTGTGGTCTTCTGTTGATGATGATATGAAGAAGCAGGCACATGAGAAGTTGTCAAAGTGGTTTGATGATGACGAGATGAACGTAGCAGAAGATCTTTTACTGAAGATACTACTGATACGCCTGTTTAAAAAGTATAAAGGAGGAATTTATGTGGCAGTATATTGTCTTAGCTGTAGTGCTACTATCAGCTATCGGGCTATGTGGTTTATCGTATGTGGCAATCGTTTCGAGCAGCAGGTGACCCGTGTCATGGTTGCTCTGGATGTGCTATTCATGACCAGTTGAAAGATAAAGCAGAAAATGGCAGGGCGTAAAAAGCCTGTTTTGCTTTAAATAGTTTCAGGAAGAAAATTATCAATAGAATTGTTTATATCATCTTTTCACCCAATATTTGCGAAAACTTCTTAGGTTCTTTCATGGAGAAGATTTTACGTAATGTTTATTGAAAAAGTTCCTGAATTGTTTGGTTAAACCGAATTATTTGATTATCTTTGCACTCGCAAAATCGCAATGATGGTTTGTAATAGAATGGTGCTTGGGCCGGGAGGTTAGGCAATGGTCTGCAAAACCATGGAGAGCGGTTCGATTCCGCTAGGCACCTCAAAAGACTCTCAGTATTGAGAGTCTTTTTTATTCCTATAACTTTGTCAGCACATCAATAGTTGTGGTTTGCTTTTTCTTTCACAACAGAGTAATATGTAAAAGTTCTTTTTGCTTTAAGTATAGTAGGTTGAACGGAAGACTATAAACTTTCCAAGCGATTGGTACTTGCCGTTCGCACCATGTGTGTTGAGCCTCCGCACGATATGTGTTTGCCCTTTCGCATGTTTATAAAGAGGATTATAGTGTCTCATTCTACGATAAGAGTGTAATGCGGGTGTGTATGGGACAAGGCTTTTAAATCGTCAATGTGAGATAGTTCCCTTAAGATTTGTAATCGAGAATGCTTCTGTGGTATAACGTTCGATTTCTCACTTTCAGACTCATAGTCCTGCTTTTCGTATAACAATGTGATTTCTTTAGAAATAAACATTTCCTGTCACTTCTGTCATTCGAAATATACTTCTAATCCGTTGATATGTAGTATGTTTATGTGAAGTGTTAAAATGTGACAGCAAAAGTGAAATTAAAATCATCATAGTAATATAGCTGCATTTTTGTTTGTGAGAAAGAAGGTAATGAAAGACTTTTGTAGAGCTCTTTGGTTTATCAAAAGATAGCGTGAAGTTACTTTTTAGAAACTTCACGCTGAAATATATTTTTAAATGAACGACTAATTTCACTTTCTTTCCCACTTATGTTCATTTTATAAATTAGATGCAACATTAAGTAATTTGGAATAGCATTAAAACGTGTCTCGGTTTTTTTCCTTGTCCGTTTATCTCATAACTTATGCTCTTGAGTTGATGAAATATATCGTACCCTTCGAGTTTGGCTGCCAGTTTCCCTTTTAAGAAGCTCTTACTAATGTATACGTTACAAATTAAATCATTAGTATTTATAAGAGGATCTGAATAACCTCGGCGACTAAACATCTTAAGATCCATACCTGTTTCTAATCCAAATTTAAATTTGTATGAACTTAACATACCATAATTAAAAATCCAAGGTACGTATAGTTGAGAAATTTTCACGTCTGCTATAAGCATATCTCCATTTCATTTCGCCAACCAAGCTACAGGTTAATCCCCCTTTTTGATAATTTAAAGATAGATTATCCTCTAACCAATGGTTGTTCACTTTACTCAATATACTTTCTGCTTGACCTGTCATTCCTGTGAAGTCTACATTGTGGTTGTAACTATAGACAATAGCGTTTACTAATGTGAAGTTGTTTTTATTATCTAATGGAAAAGTATCATATAATCCAATATTGCCATACCAGTTTCCCTTAACATTCTGTGGTTTATATGTATATACACCCGTTGTAGGATTATAAGTAAAATCCATTAGCAACAGCATTCTGATTAATATTGATATTTATAAATGCCATTGGCAGCTTAAATCGCCTATTGTTGTTATCACTAAAGGTTAAAGATACATTTGTTTTTTTCTACTATTTTTTTCAAATTCGGATTACCTAAAGAGATAGCTAAAGGATTGGAATTGTCAGATCGGGTAATTTTTGAGTAAAGATCTGGAGTTTCCATTTTCGAAGTTATAGTACCGTAAAAACTGTATTTATTTATTGTAAATCCCATATTTAGAGATAATCCTGAAACCCAATTATATTGTTTGACAGAAGTGTTTAGCAATGAATTGCGATAGTCAAGTTTTTCACTTTTGTAACCAATAGACACGTTTGTATTGAAGAACACATTGTTGTGATTCTTAGATTTTTGAACAACCAAATCCGAGTGAAACTGAATTTTGCTTACTTATATAATACCCTTTGTAACTATTGTTAGCATCTAATGCGAGTAGGAGTGAATCACGAGAAGAAGGTAAACTGCCAAGATCGTGATTTTCTTCCTGCCATTTGTATAGTTTGTCTAATCTGTATTTTTGGTTGTTTCGGTAACTTCCTTTTTGCTGATATTGATATCCTGTGAAAAGTCTAAATCCATTAGGAATCACGAATGTATATTGTGGTCCTACACGATAATTGTAGGAGTAAGATGGAGTGTTGTCATATCGATTGCGGTAGTCACTTATAGCATTGCTTTTTAAGTACTTCAACTGGTAATTGTTGAACATTGAATTTGTAGTATTTAAATAGTCACCTTCTATCAATGCTGATATACGATCACCAGATGGCAACTGTTTATATGCATTAACATTGGCGAAAGTTGTAAGTGAATGACCGAATCCATATGTTTTAGAAGACAATCGGTTTACACCAAAATCATTTATAAGTCTGTTTCTGGAAGACGAAAATATTGTATCTAATATTGCTTCTGTACTACCTATTGGTGATGGGTCTGCATTGAAGCGTGCTGAACGGACAGTTCCCCAATTATCAAATTTATTGTAATTTAAGCTTATGGTTGATTTTAGGAAAATGGGCGTTGAAATCTTTAAATTATTTTGAAAGTCATAAATAAAGTTCTTGGATTTAACATCTGAGATGCTACGATTAAAGTTGTTTCCTCCAGTTAAGAAAGATTCAGCTATTATTTGACTGATATTATGTGTATCTCTCCATGTGAAACTTGTAGACATATTATTTTCCAATGTGTTTTTTTCATTGCTAACAGCAGCGTTGAGACCTACTGTTTTTTGTATAACCTGACCGTTTGGTAGTTTGGTTGGATCCCAATCTCCCTTTTCTCCGGGTTTGCGGTCCTCATTCACATTGTTAATATTTGAGAAAATAGATAACTGCAATCGTGGAGTGAAATATAATCCGAAAGCTTTGGTTGCATACCTGCTGTTCGTACCACCAGCTATATCAAAGTTAGCTATAAAAGTTTTTTCATATTTTTTCTTTAGTGAGATATCCATGATGTAGTCTTTTTTATCAATATCAACACCCATAGCCTGACTTCTATCAGTACTTTTTTCAAAGACCTTTAGATTTTTAACAGTATAGTTTGGCAAATTTTCTATTAATTGTTTGTTATTTCCCTTGAAGAAATCTTTACCGTTAAGTGTAAGATAATCTAATTTTCGACCATTGATGAATATTTCTCCATTACTATTAAGTGTGGCGCCTGGTAATTGTCTGATTAGCGCATCAAGCATACTTCCCTGAGGAAGATTGAAGGCATCTGCATTATATATGATAGTATCACCCTTCATAACCATCTTAATTTTTGTACTCTTAACAACAATCTCGCCTAACATATGCTCTTTATTTTCCATTCCTTTTCTCTTGATAGGAATGTCTTGCATGTCAATGCTTGTGTTTCTACTTTTGAATAGCAGTTCTTTGTCGATAAAAGTTGTAAAATAATCAGGATGTTCTATCTTAAAAATGTATTTTCCCTCACTCAAATTCTTTTGCATATAGAAATAGGAGTCGGGATGAACAGCTTTATCGTTCCATATAAAGGTGCGACATGTATCTATTACAGTACTATCTGCTGATAGTAAAGTTAGTTTAACATTTGATATAGGGAGGTTTGTAAAAGAGTCTACAATACGACCATGAATAGTATAATTTCGTGTTGGGGAAAGTAATACTTTTTTTTGATAAGCTGATATTTGTTTTTGGTAGTAATATTAATAAAGCAAGTAAGACAACTTGTGCCCATTTTAGGTTTTTTTCATATTCATATTTTTTTATAAATGAAGAGTATGTTTGATTATTCTAATCACCCCTTTAGCCCAATTTACATTGGTCTAAAAGAGTATGTGATATAATTGTTGCTATAACTTTAAAAAGAAATAGGAAGATTATATATAGCTTTTATAGTCTTATTTATGGTGTTATCAGGTTTATCTTTTGACATTCTTTTCTATTTCTTGTAAATCCTTCTGATTATATAAAGTGTCTTTTTATATGCGTTACATTCAGGGATGAAACTGAGCCCTTTGCGTCAACAGCAAAAGAGATATTATATATACGCACATTAGTGCTATTTTTCTCTGGTAATTCTGAATCTTTTTATGTCAACATGAGAATCTTTGATTACATTACTCAGAGCAGTATTATTTATAGCTTTTTTTTTGACAATAGTATTTATTCTATCATGTGACACCTCATGTACTTCTTCTTTGAGCTTTTTTAATATTATCTTCTTTTGAAATCTTTGATGAAAAAATTGGTTTCTTTTTGAAGTGCATTGTTTGCTTTTTGTATAAATAGGTACAATCACTTCATTATTTACAATTTTGTTTGATACTAATGAGTGCGCTACACTCTCAATATTTTTTTGACGACTAATAGTGTAGCTATTATTGGAATAAGAAGGGCATATTTTGCCTTTACTATTACTCTTGATCTACGTTTGTTCATCATTTTTATGCGCTTTTTAAGAAGTAAAACATTGAAATTATTTAGAATAGTAGGAGTTTTCTTATGATAAGTCATCCTCAATAAGTGATATTGGTAACTCTTTTGATCACACCCTACTTGCACAACATGAAAATCTGCAAGGTATTCAAGATTGAGTCTGATTTCTCTTTTTAATAACCATGCAAAAGGATTGAACCAACATACGATAGTAAATAATTCAGATAGCATAACATCTATGGAATGCTTCTGTTCTACATGACACTGTTCGTGAATTAATATTTCTTGTAGTTGCGATTCATATAGTACTTCTCGATTAATAAAAATCCAATGGAAGAAAGAAAAAGGGCTCCCATTTTTCTCGATAATGTGTACCTTAACCCCTTTAATGATACTTACCTCTGTTTTTCTTGCTAATCTGTATATTCCAATGAGTTGAATTACAAAGCGTAGCAGAAAGATGCAAACACCACCCATATATATCCACAAAAGTATAGTATTCCATGACAGCACCGTGGCTTTGGATGGAGGAGAAGGAGCTTCTGACAAGACAGTTTCAGCATATGTATTAGCCATATTTTGAGTAGCCTCACGAATACTAATCCAATTACTAAAATCAGCAAAAGGGACTAATAAAGCTATAAGGTATATATTCAACAACATAAATCTTCGCCAGCTAAAGAAAGTATCATTAGTAAACAATAGGCGATAAAAACCATACAAAAAGATGGTAATAATGTTTATTTCAACAAGGTATGAAAGCATAATCCAAATATTTTTTTATACATTATCTTTAATACAGATAGCTATAATATCATAGTATTACTCTTTTTCCTTTCTCTATTTCACGAATAATGTCTACCAAATCTTTAAACGATAGATCCTCCTCCTTGGCAAAGAAACATACCATCTCTTTAAATGAATCTTTGAAGTAGTCATGTACAAATCCTCTCATAAAACGATGCTTATACTCCTCTTCCTCTATGGCTGGTAAATAACTGTATGCAATGCCCTGCTTTTCTTGGGATATGTACCCTTTTTGTTTAAGATTCCTCATAACAGAAGCTACTGTGGTGTAAGGAGGTTTAGGTTCTAGGGAGTTCCTTTAGAATCTCTGTTACCGTACATTTTTTTAGCTTCCACACTTTTTGCATAATTGCTTCTTCTTGAATAGATAATTTTTTTCATATAAAAATTATAATGTTTTTTTCGTTTTACTTTTCAAAAATATGTTGTTTGTTACGTAATAACATAGTGCAATATTTCAAATGCGCTGTAAAGCTACTAAATTTTCGTAGATTACGATAAAGTTCTTCAGAAAAAAAAAGTGAAACTGTCGTGCTCTATTATATTTATTTAACTAATTTGAGTTTGTAGAATTTAAACCTAGTAGCAAACACTGCTACAATCACTATTGTTTACTATAGATGTTTTTTTGGGACATGAATTCCTGTCACTTCAGTCATGCGAATATTACTCTTAACTGGTTGGTTTGTAGTGTGTTTACACGAAGTGTTAAAAAGTGGCAGCAGAAAGAAATTAAAATTAGGTGTAATGGACATTTGGTAGGCTGAAAAACTCTCGGAATTCTTTTATTTACTACCTTTGCAGCATTTGAAAATCTATGAATAAAAAAACTGTATCTTCTGTAATAGCTCAAATGTTAAAAAGAATGGGCATCGACGTTCTGTTCAGATGTATTCCTGCAAGGATTGTGGTAGACAATTTCAAGGTGGTCTGCGTATAAATAATATTTCTCTATGGAACGACTATCTGACGGCAAATCGAACGATATCTGATCTATCCACTCTTTATAAATGTTCAGAACGAACCATACGACGTAGGTTGAGCTTAGTAGTAGATAGCTTTACTGCTACTTACCCCAAATCTGCAGTAATAATATTGGACACAACATACTTTTTCCAGGACATTTGGTGTGATGCTGTTTCAGGATGCTTCATCAGGCAAAATACTCTATCATAAGTTTGTCAAAAACGAAAACTAACAGAGATTATCTTGATGGACTTCAGTATATTGCGGAGCGTGGAACTATGATAAAAGCAGTGATGTGTGATGGGCATGTGGGACTTTTACAAGCTATAAGTTTCTGTCCCGTACAAATGTGTCAATTTCACCAATTTCAGATAGTTAGAAGACTCCTTACTAACAACCCACATTTGCCTGCAGGCGTTGAGACTGTTGGCATTAATGAGAAGGATGTTCTCTATGAGAAAAGAAGAGTTTATAACCGCTTTTTAATAAATGGTGTGATAAATGGAAAGAGTTCCTAAACGAACGAGACTCTCTAATCTCAGGTAAGACAACTTATACACACAGAAGGCTGAGAACGGCAAGACGTTCTATTAAGACACATCTGCCATGGATCTCATACGTGTGAGGAGTATCCGGATATGCAAATACCTAATACAACAAACCTGTTGGGAAGGATTTAACTCACAACAAAAAGAGCACTACATAATCATAATGGATTGAATGAAGCTAACAAGAAGAAGTTTATAGATGGATTCATAAATACAAAAAAAGTAGGCTGGAATAATCAGCCTACCAAATATCCATTACTAAAACCCGAGGTTTTCAGCCTACCAAATGTCCATTACACCTAAAATTATAATAGTTATATAGTTGTTTTTCTGTCTGAGAGAAAAGATAGTTATACAGCACTTGATGATTTTATTAGTTTTTCAGAGTCGCATTGTAGATAAAAGTTTTTGACTTGCTAAATTATATGTGTATTTTCCACTAATTTTTACTGTCCCAATACATATAGAACTCTACTCGAAAAGAAGTTGTTAAACTAAATTCTTTAATACAACAAAAAGATACTCTGAAAAGAGTATCTTTTTGTTGTATAAGATTCCACCAATGCTTTTTCTTAGGCGGTTCATGTTCTTCAAATGACCGATGTGCAAAGTTACGGCTTTCCCATGTTTCGTTGTTGGTTATCATCTGATAGATAGTTCCCCAATCTGGTAAACCGCCAAGGTTGCGGTCGTCAATAAACATTTCTACCTTCAACTTTCTGGAAAAGTGATTGTTCTTCTCTTTTTCCTCTTCAGGATAGTCTTTGTTTACTGCCCAGAAATCTACGCCACGTTCATGACACCAATCAACAGCCTCTTGGAGTAATTCGCCTTCTCTGACGCTCCATAAGATAAGTTGGTGACCGTCTTTAATCAGCATTTTAAGTGTATCGGTAGCGAAAGGAATTTCACTACCGATTTTTGGATATCTATGTTCTACGATGGTTCCATCGAAGTCAACTGCAATAATCATAATCTATTTAGAATCTATCTCTTGATTTAGAGTTTATCTCTTTATAGAGTCATCGTTCTTATTGCCATAGTGGCTGTTAGCATAGTTACCATAATTGCCATAGTTTCCATACTGTCCATAGCTTGTACCGTAGCTTGCTCTACCATACTTACCATAACCACCATAACCATAGTAATAGCTATACTTTCTCTTAGACATATCAATACCGTTAAGAACGATTGCCATGTTAGGGAACTTCTTCTCGTTTGCAAGAGCATTAATCAAGTTGAAGCTTGACTTTGGTGTGTAGTCTGCACGACACATATAGATAGATGCATCAGCTACACGTGCAATCTGAAGAGTATCTGTAACAAGACCTACTGGAGCAGTATCAATCATGATATAATCATACTTCTCCTTCAAGAAATTAATGATAGTATCTAATGAATTACGAGCGATAAGCTCTGCAGGGTTTGGAGGAATAGGACCAGCCATGAGGAGATCCAAGTTCTTATTAACTCCTGAAGGCAAAATCTGCTCCTGTAAGTCCTCTACTGTTGGGTTGTCTTTTACAAGAAGGTTTGTAATACCATGCTTGTGATCGTTGATGCCGAAAAGTTCTGCCAAACGTGGACGACGGATGTCAAGACCAATCAAGATAACTTTCTTTCCTAAAAGACCGAAACTTACAGAGAGGTTAGCTGCTGTAAAGGTCTTACCCTCACCAGAAGTAGATGATGTGAAGAGTACAACTTTCTGACCTTCCTTCAACATAAACTGGAGGTTGGTACGCATTGAACGGAAGATTTCTTCCATCTGGTTGTTCTTGTTCTCATGAACAACGATATCAGCTTTACCCTTCGCCTTATTACTTGCAATAGCAACGTCAGCAATAATTGGTAATTTGGTAAGGCGTGCAACATCATCATGACCTTCAATCTTATAGCGGAAGAATTGTAAGATAAGGATTACCAATACTGGAAGTGCTAAACCAATTAGCAAAAGCAATAAACATGATTGTTGTAGACTTAGGACTAATCTTACCAATCAGCTGTGGATCGTCAATGAAACTTACCCTTATCGGCTGTCGCTGCTAAAGAGATATTATTTTCCTCACGCTTCTGAAGCAACATAAGATAAAGACCAGACTTAACTTCCTGCTGACGGTCAATCTGTGTCAGCATACGTTCCTGCTGTGGAGTCTCAGCAACTTGCTCAGTGAACTTATTAACCTGTGCAGAAACAGCATCACGCTGAATCTGTAAGTTTTGACGTGCAGGCTCAATAGCACGGCGAATGTTACCATTCAACTCGCGAATTTGTGCAGTAAGTGGTTCTACTACCGGAGAACTTTCAGATGCACTGCGGAGCAAACGATTACGCTCAAGGACTAACTCGTTGTACTTGTTAATCAAAGAAGTAGAACTCTGGTCATCTAAACCTACATTAGATGGAATAACCTGAGAAAGGTTGCGAGATGAATTTTCAACCTCTCTTGCAATCGTATTGAACAATTCAATCTGTGTTTCAACTTCAGCAAGTTTCAATTCTGAGCTATTCTGGTTTGCAACAGAATTACCTGCATTCATCTTCAACTCAACAATACCATTCTGCTGCTTATAGTTCTGCAACTCTCCTTCGGTCTTACCAAGTTCTGCATTAATCTTACTTAAACGGTCATTAATGAACTTATCTGTACGAAGTGCAATGGTATTCTTATCCTCATTTGCCTGACGATTATATACAATTGCTAACTGCTTGAGATAGTCAAGAGAACGCTGTGGTACTTCGTCTGTAAGCTGTAATTGAGCAATAGAGGTAGACTTTGCTGTCTGTGTAACCTGAAGTTCGCTAGCATACTTGTTAGCTGCCATTCTTGGAGAGAGAATGGTAACATTAAGAATTTGTGCGTTCTTCATTGAATGTCCATTATTTGGACTGATAGTGATGATTCCTGCACGTGTAGCTATCGTTGCAGGAAGACTTGTAAACTTTCTATTGATAGAGTAAGGACCTTCGCTTGAGTTGTCGTTAGTTGGTCATAGTATGTTCCATTAACAATATAAGTCAAGCTATCCTTGTGATGCTCAAGTTAATAGGGACATTCAATTTTTCACGATGAGCCTGATCAATATCAACGTTAAGAGGCTGGTCGCGGTAAAGGATAATGTCCTTTACTCTTCCCTTTGTTGAATAGTTAACATATAACTTCAAGTCTCTAATAGCATCTTCTGCAATAGAGTGTGAAGTCAAAATCTCCATCTCATTATCAATACCAGTTGAGTTTGAGATGATACCGAGGTTTGACATGTTTTGCAAAGAGGAACCACGTCTATTGCTATTATTTTCGTCCTTGATCAGCAACTTTGCAGCAGACTGATACATAGGTGTAGCATATCTAAGATAGATAAGACCTAAACTACCGAAAATAATCAATGACAATACGAACCAGTACCAGTTAGTACGATAGTTCGATAAAGGGTAGCAAAATCAAAGGAGGAGTTACCTTCGTGAACCTCCTGTTCCTTCCCTTGTTCTAATTTAGTTGTTTTCTTCCATATTTATTACTTTTCTTATTATTCAGTAAAAGTTATTTATCTTACTTTTTTTCTTCAGCGAGCTGAAGGAGATATTTACCATAGTTATTCTTAATCATTGGCTGCGCTTCTTCTGAAGCTTCTCTGTAGTTATCCAGCCTTTTTATATGCTATTTCTTCTAAGCATGCAACCTTAAGTCCTTGTCGTTTCTCTATACATTCTATAAAAGTACTTGCTTCAGCCAAACTATCATGCGTGCCAGTATCAAGCCAGGCGAAACCACGCTGGAGCGTTTGCACCATTAAGTTGTCTTCTTTAAGATAGCACTGATTAACAGTTGTAATCTCAAGTTCCCCTCTTGGAGATGGTTTAATATTCTTTGCAATCTCAACAACACTGTTTGGGTAGAAATAAAGTCCTACGACAGCATAGTTACTCTTTGGATGTTCTGGCTTTTCTTCTATGCTAAGACATTTGCCTGTCTCATCAAATTCTGCAACGCCATATCTTTCTGGGTCATTTACGTAATAGCCAAATACAGTTGCCTTATTTTCCTTTTCAGCCATCTGCACACTATTATGCAATAAAGAACTAAAGCCTGCTCCGTAGAAAATGTTATCCCCCAGAACCAAGCAGACAGAATCATTGCCGATAAATTCTTCGCCAATGATAAAAAGCCTGTGCAAAGGCCATCTGGTGATGGCTGTTCTGCATATTCAAAAGCGTACTCCAAAACTACTTCCGTCTCCTAACAGACGCTTAAATCCTGGTAAGTCAAATGGCGTAGAGATAATCAGAATCTCTTTGATTCCAGCCAGCATCAATACAGATACTGGATAGTAAATCATAGGCTTATCGTAAATAGGTATAAGCTGTTTGCTTATTCCTTTAGTGATAGGGTAGAGGCGTGTACCTGAACCGCCTGCGAGAACTATTCCTTTCATAATAGTGTGGTTTGAATATCTGTTTTTAAATTAGTAGTTATTGCTTATTTTATATGCTCAAGCGTCAAATTCTTATGGATATTTTTCTAACCTATGTGCTATAAGTGCAAGCATAGATGGCAAATGGGTTATGCTCAAGATAACAAAGTTATTGAGGGACCCCAATCCTTTCGTTAAGTATTTGTCGTTATACGCTTTCATTTGCAATATTGCTATCTTGATTGCAAAGGTAATAAATTTAATTTAATTAAAAGCTGTGAAAATAGAAATCATTTACTAATAGGTGAATTTCATGTTTTTTATTAACTTGCAATCGAGTAAAAATAAAAAGTTCATCTTAATAACTTTAAAACTTTAAACAAAAGATATGGGATTCTTATCAAAACTCTTTGGAAAGAATGATGCTGCACAGTCAAAAAGACTGGTGGTATGGAGGACATATGACACTTGTTCGAGTTTACTTTCAAGCAGTACTTGCAACTCGTTTGGGTATCAATAATTTAGCTATGCTTCCAGATTTACGTACGTACAAAGCAGACTTTCCGTGTTCCAACATTGAATAATAAGTTGGGTCTTGGTGAAAAAGCAAGTGTGCGTAAAACTATGAAAAATATTTATAATGTTGATGATAATTTCTTTGATGAGATAGATGTGAGCATCAAAAAGAATTGTAAAAAGATGCAAGATATTCAGCCTTATCTTTATCAGTTTCAAGGTTTCACGCAAGACTTAATGATGCTTGTGGGTAATTTAATGAAGTTCAAGTTGCGTGTTCAAGCTTTTTTAAGAAAGCTATCTATACAATGACAGAAGACTGTAAATGACATTTTATGATAAAAATAGTTTCTCTGACCCAGGCGTTATAAAAGGCTGTTATGTCTGTTCGTCAGTATAATCAGCGTCTTGGATTCAGTCGTAAGTGGACAACTGACTTCGTTTATCAAGTAGTGTCACTTGCAAAAGAAAGAGCCAAAGCCTGCTGATGAAGTAGAGTCAAAATAATTAGCATATATTTGCTTAAATAGAAACTTTAATGTAATTTTGTAGCCAAAACGAATAGGATTAGCTATGAATGCAAATGAGAAGATTCTGAATACGTTTGCAGCGCGTGTTCAAAGTCAGATGATTCTTCAGTACGAAGCACTGAAGAAGGAGAATGACGAGTTGTATGCGCTCGTTGATCAGCGTGAGCAGGAGATAAAGCAACTGCAAGAAGAGTTATCTCAGGCAGAAGCTGATTATAACTCGTTGAAGATGGCTAAAATGCTTGAAGTTACGGATGGTGATATGGAAACCGCACAAAAGCGAGTTGCTAAGCTCATCCGAGATGTAAATAAGTGTATCACACTTTTAAGTGAGAAATAAAACAGAATATAATGGCAGACGATAAGCTACATATAAGATTGCATGTCTATGATGCAGAACTATCCGTAAATGTTCCACGAGAGGATGAGGAGTATTATCGTTCGGCAGCCAAGCTTATTACCGACACTATCAATACTTATTCAACTCTTTTTAAAGGTAAGAAAGGGGATAAGGACATTATATATATGGCTATGCTTGACATTGCATTGCGATATAAGAAAGAAGGTGTACGCAATGATACGGCTCCATTTTAATGATATTCTCAGTAAACTCACTTCAAATTGAAGATACACTGAAGAAATAGTGAGAATATTTAATTTAAATCATAAAAAGAATCAATGAGTCCAATAGTAACAGTTATAATAGCTGTGGTATGCCTTACGGCTGGATGTGCTGGTGGATTTGCTATTTTCCGTTATATTTTAACTGGAAAATACAAAGATACAATGGAAAAAGCAGAGAAAGCTGCAGAGGTAATTAAAGAAAAGAAACTTCTTGAAGTTAAAGAGAAGTTTCTCAACAAGAAAAGTGAGCTTGAGAAAGAAGTTCAGCAGCGTACGTTGAAGATACAGCAGGGTGAAAAACCGCTTGAAACAGCGTGAAGTAGCGTTGAATCAACGTCAGGATGAACTTAATCGTCGTAAGCAAGATGTAGAGCAACAGCAGCAGCGTGTAGATAATGAAAAGAAGCTACTGCAGATAAAGCAGCAGGATCTTGAGAAGATGCAGGAGCAGGAGCGAATGAAGCTTGAGGAACTCTCTGGTCTTAGTTCTGAAGAAGCAAAGAAGCGTTTGATAGAGAGTTTGAAAGATCAAGCAAAACTTGATGCAGCATCTTACATTAATGAGATCGTTGACGAAGCAAAACTTAATGCGAATCAGCAGGCTAAGAGAATTGTTATTCAGACCATTCAGCGTGTTGCTACTGAAACAGCTATTGAGAACTCTGTAAGTGTTTTCCACATTGATAGCGATGAGGTTAAGGGACGTATTATTGGTCGTGAAGGTCGTAATATTCGTGCTTTAGAGGCGGCAACAGGTGTTGAAATTGTAGTTGATGATACACCAGAGGCTATTGTAATCTCTGCTTTTGACCCAGTTCGTCGTGAGATTTGTCGTTTGGCACTTCATCAGCTTGTTGCAGATGGTCGTATTCACCCAGCACGTATCGAAGAAGTGGTTGCTAAGGTTAAGAAACAACTTGATAATGAGATTATTGAGACCGGTAAGCGTACAGCCATCGACCTCGGTATTCATGGTCTTCACCCAGAGTTGATTCGTATTGTAGGTAAGATGAAATATCGTTCTTCATACGGTCAGAATCTGTTGCAGCATGCTCGTGAGACAGCTAATCTTTGTGCTGTTATGGCAAGTGAGTTAGGCTTGAATCCAAAGAAGGCAAAGCGTGCAGGATTGTTGCATGATATTGGTAAGGTGCCAGATGAGGAGACTGATTTACCACACGCACTTTATGGTGGTAAGATTGCTGAGAAGTATAAGGAGAAACCAGATATTTGCAATGCGATTGCTGCTCACCATGATGAGATAGAGATGACTACACTTCTTGCGCCAATCGTACAGGTATGTGATGCTATTTCTGGTGCTCGTCCAGGTGCTCGTCGTGAGATTGTAGAAGCTTATATTAAGCGTCTGAATGACCTTGAAGCAATTGCAATGAGCTATCCAGGTGTAACTAAGACTTATGCTATTCAGGCTGGTACGCGAACTTCGTGTAATCGTAGGTGCTGACAAGATGGATGATGCAGAAAGCGAGAAACTCAGTTCTGAGATTGCAGAAGATTCAGAATGAGATGACTTACCCTGGTCAGGTAAAAGATTACGGTAATTCGTGAGATTCGTTCTGTTGCTTATGCAAAGTAAAGTTTAATTTATTTGAATTATTATAAAAGCACTCCTATATGGGGTGCTTTTTATTACAAGTTCATTAGTAATTCTGATATATGTCAGTAATATATATGAATAGAAAGCCCTCGTAATTCATGAAGTTATTTCACGAATTGTCGAGGGCTTTAATTTCTATTCTATCTATTTTGTTAGCAGCCAGAACCATCAGACGGCAGAAACTGCTGCAGGGGCATCGTTAAGGTTGATACCAGCTTCTTCTGGTGATAGTGTTACCGTACCATCTTCAAGTACAAAACAAGTGCGCCAGCATACTGCCTCTTTGCCTCGTCAAATACAGCGTTGTTATCACGAGACAGAAGGAATTCCTTCAAATACTTAATATGTGAACCAATATCGATTACTTCATAGCGATTGTCACCTTCTACGTGACTTGTCAACTGCAATACAGTCTGGACAAGTATTCATTCCATAAATTTTTAATCATAATCAAATGTCTTTAATTTAAACTCTAAAAAGTTTATTATAATATTTGCCTTACAGAGTTTTCGGTGTTTAGTGATTACAAATCTTGGTTATCAACTGTGAATCCTCCCTTTGCGAGCATAAATTTACCACGTTCTGTCAAAGAAATCTACCAGTTCTTCAGCGTTCATACCATCTACAGAACAAGTGTGGAATTGCTCTTCTGTACCGAAACGTTCAATAATTGCTTTTACTAAATCTTCTTTTGTCTCATAACTATTACCCTCCATCATGTGGAGAGACTATCATGTCCATGTGCCATTTTTATCTTCTTTTTGTTAATAATTTAGTGCATTAAATCTCTTTGCACACTCTTTTACCTACAAAAGTTGTGCCACGTATTAATTAACTAATTTTAATTCTTCAAAAGTGATAATATGACATAATTTAATTACTTTTGTGTTTGCTGACAGATATTATTGGAAAAATGTCAGTTGCATTTGATGTCATTATTACTTAAGTATCTCTTGCATATCAACTTAGAAAGTATCGTGTTTATAAAATATTTGATTATAATTATATTATGATGAAAAACTTTTGCTTGCTTTTGCAGCTACAATGTTGTTGTTATCATCATGTGCACTATAAAACGGTAGTGGAAATCTAATATAGTAAGTTATACAGAAAACATAATTACTTTCATATTGGTGATGAAACTAAGCCTATAATAAAGAAAAATAACTACAGGAAATTCTTACAAAGGGTTTGGTGAAGCTGCTTTTTATGGGTAAGGATGGTGAACCTACTAAAAATTGATTTTTAATAAGAACTTTGCTATTGCTTATATTCTCCACAAACAAACCGTAAAACAGTTTTGGCTCCTCTTTCATTGACTTTAAAGAAGAAGCATCTTGTTTTGGAATATAAGTTAGAACAAGGTAAGGGACAGACTTTCTTTACACAACCATTTTTATTATCGTCGTTGACAAGAAGTACGTTGATTATAATGTTGTTGAAGTTAAAAAGTTGGGATTAGTCATTTTTAGTTAATAGGGGAGGATATAATGTTATATAACTCAATTCTCTATAACTATTGATTATATGGTAATAAAATAAGGACAACTCATAAGAGTTGTCCTTATTTACTATCTTATAATCGGTGAGCGGAATACGGAATCGAACCCCGCCTCCCAGGCTTGGGAAGCCCGTGCACTACCGATGTGCTAATTCCGCAAATTGAGCCGATACCGGACTCAGAACCGGGGACCTACGCATTACGAATGCGTTGCTCTACCAACTGAGCCATATCGGCGGTATTGCGTTTACAAAAGTTACATCAACAAACAGCCAAATTTTTGTTTTATGTTTTTGTTATTAGTTTTTTGTTGTAATGCGATATATAATTTGGTTATAAGAAAAAGTAAATTATAATGTTAGTTTTATTAATAAAAACTTTACTTTGACAGAGTTAGTTCTTTATAATCTATTGTTTTTATGTGTTTTACGTAGTGAATTATGAGTATTTAGTTTTGTCTTTTTCATTATTATTGATAACTTTGTATTCAATATTTAATGCACTATAATCACATTATGGTGTATCGGCATAAATTTACATAAATGCCTTTCCTCTTTGCTTATTTACTATATCGTAGTATAAAAATCTAATTTATTATAACCTTATGAGAAAAAAATTATTACTCTCTTGTTGTTGGCTGTCATTGACTGCTGCTGCACGGATTTTAATCATTATTTTGAGGATGCAACCTTGCGACTCGATTACATCTTTGCAGGTAATGCAAAGCAACAGACTATTGCTGTAGATGGTGTCACGTATTCCACGTTGGTATGGTAAGCACGAACGATTGGCTGAGGTACCTGTTGAAGGAAATGGTCAGGTTATTGTTCAGTGACCATCGTACATAAAGGTTATCTATCGTAACTCTTTCTCTACACTTTTTCAAGAGTGGCTAACAAATGATGAAGCACAGAAACCTTCACAGAAGTCTTTTGAGAATGTTTTTCTTGTTCCTTTTTCCAAAAGATTCTGTAGATATTACTGTTGAACTGCGAAATAATCGTCGTGAGGTGACAGTGTCTATGAGTCATACAGTTAATCCAAAGGATATTCTTATTCGTCACATTGGTGAGGCGTTCTGTTACGCCTTATGAAACATTGCAGAGGCGGCAGATACAGCGTTGCATTCATATGCATATATTGCGGAGGGATATACAGAAGCGGAGATGGCAAATTTTATAGATGACTGTCGCACTGCAAATGAAGGCTCTGCGCATGAGCCATTTAAGTCATTGCGTCAGCGCTTTAATGTTGTAGCTGTTAAGTCGCCATCTTTGGAGAGTGGTACGTCAGAACCTTCAAAAGGGTATTTGGAAGAATACGGCTCTTCATTCACATTTGACACATTCTATAGTGATAAGCTGTTTGACAACGCTGCATCTAGAACTGCATGACTGGTTGGCAGGTACACCCTTATGAGCATATTATCGTTCTTGTTAATACTGAGAAGTATGGTGGCGGTGGTATTTTAAACTCTTACAACCTTTCTATGGTGCGTAACCCTTATTTTAAGCCAGTTGTTGTACATGAGTTTGGTCATTCTTTTGCAGGTCTGGGCGACGAATATGCATACGAAAAGGAACAGATCAATATGTATCCAACAGATGTAGAACCTTGGGAGCCTAACCTTACGACTTTAGTTGATTTCCATGGTAAGTGGGAGAATCTTATTAATAAGAAGACACCAGTTCCAACTCCTCAGCCAGCTGATCTTGATAAAGCTAATGCGCGTCATGATAAGTGGAAAGTGAGGTGCTTACAGGCCTGCTGGTTATTCACAGCATGGTGTTTATCGTGCATACCAGACTGCCGTATGCGTACGAATATGCATCCTGAATTCTGTCCTGCTTGTAACTTGGGTCTGACAAAGCTTATTAAGTTTTATACGGGAGAGTAGGAGAGTATTTGTTTAGCTCACATTTCCTTTAATAGGAAATCATAACACTCTTATGTATTCTTTTCGAAATGTTCTGAGAATACATAAGCAGTTTACTATAGAAATTTTGCTAATATCTTGTGTTTTTGCACTTAGCACCATTGGTGTTTACCAACAGCACAACGTATGCTAGCACCAACACAATGTGTGTCCCGAGCAATAGTATAATAATTTAATAAGGTTTAAGATGGATATTATGCTTGTTATAATGAATATTGGTGTAATGGACATTTGGTAGGCTGAAAAACTCTCAGAATTCTTTATTTACTACCTTTTGCAGCATTTGAAAATCTATGAATAAAAACTGTATCTTCTGTAATAAAACAAATATTAAAAAGAATGGGCATCGACGTTCTGTTCAGATGTATTCCTGCAAGGATTATGGTGAGACAATTTCAAGGTGGTCTGCGTATAAATAATATTTCTCTATGGAACGACTATCGACAGCAAATCGAACGATATCTGATCATCCACTCTTTATAAATGTTCAGAACGAACCATACGACGTAGGTTGAGATACGTAGTAGATAGCTTTGCTGCTACTTCCCAAATCTGCTAGTAATATTGGACGCTAACATACTTTTCCAGGACATTTGGTGTGATGCTGTTTCAGGATGCTTCATCAGGCAAAATACTCTATCTAAGTTTGATCAAAACGAAACTAACAGAGATTATCTTGATGGACTTCCAGTATATTGCGGAGCGTGGAACTATGATAAAAAGCAGTGGTGTGTGGTGAGCATGTAGGACTTTTACAAGCTATAAGTTTCTGTCCCGATCTAAATGTGTCAATTTCACCAATTTCAGATAGTTAGAAGACTCCTTACTAACAACCCACTTTTGCCTGCAGGCGTTGGTCGATTGGCAGTGTGGAAGGATGTTCTCTATGAGAAAAGAAGGTTATAACCGCTTTTTAATAAATGGTGTGATAAATGGAAGAGTTCCTAAACGAACAGACTCTCCTAATCTCAGTAAGACAACTTATACACACGAAGGCTGAGAACGGCAAGACGTTCTATTAAGACACATCTGCCATGGATACTATGCACGTGTGAGGGTATCGGATATGCAAAATACCTAATACAACAAACCTGTTGGAAGGATTTAACTCACAACAAGGCACTACATAATCATAATGGAGTTGAATGAAGCTAACAAGAAGAAGTTTATAGATGGATTCATAAATACAAAAAGTGAGGCTGAATAATCAGCCTACAAAGTATCCGATTACTAAAACCCGAGAGTTTTCAGCCGTGTCCATGACACCTGAATATTTAATGCATTAAAGGATAATGCAGCTTATTGAAACTTTCACGAAAAGAGGTGTACCAAATGCTGAGCACACCTCTTTTGTATATAGTATCTTTGTATGTCTATGCTAGTAAGCGAGAGAGGATAATCCTTCATAGTCTCGTTCACTTTCTCGTGCACGCTTGATAACCTGCTACGTTCTGGATGCGGCAACACCTCGTCAATGAGGTCTGCACAGATGCATCATATCCTCCCTTACAACCACGTGTTGTCATAGCAGCTGTTCCAGGCGCAGACCACTGGTCTGGGAAAGCTAGAACGCTCATCGGCCTGGCACTTGTTCTTGTTGGCAGTGATGTCAGCAACATGAAGTGCATTCTCGGCAACCACCGGTAAGGTCTGGATACTTCTGACGTGGTCAGGGAGCATAGAATGGTTGTCTGTGCCACCGCTAGCGATGCTAAAGCCTTTCTCAACAAAGTGTGAGCGAGGGACAAGCATTCTTCTTCACCTGCATAGCATATTCTTTCCAACTTGGCAGAAGGTTCTACCGAAGCCTACAGCCTTAACTGCAATCACATGCTCCAATGGTCCACCTGGTTTCGGGGAATACTGCAGAGTTAAGAGCATAGACATTGGTTTCAATTCGCCCTTCTTAGTTGTCAAGCCCCAGGTTATCGAAGTCCTTGCCCAGAATGATACCACCACGAGGACCACAGAAGTGTCTTGTGGAGTTGTTGTAAGTAACAATAGTGCATGCTGCAGGGTTATCGAGCAGACCTGCAGCGATAAGACCCGCAGGGTGAGCATATCAATCAGCAGTGAAAGCACCAACCTCGTCAGCAATCTGGCGCATACGCTTATAATCCCACTCACGGCTGTAAGCAGAACCACCACCGATGATAGCTTTGGCTTGTGTTCACGTGCAAGACGCTCCATCTCGTCATAGTCAGCACGACCCTGTTTCCAGGATTCGGCGTATAGCCTACATGGTTATAAAGGATGCCAGATGTATTCACCTACTACCATGAGAGAGATGACCTCCTGGTCGAGGTCGAGTCCCATAAAGGTGTCGCCTGGCTTTTAATACGGCAAACAACACAGCTTGGTTAGCCTGTGCGCCAGAGTGAGGCTGCACGTTGGCATATTCAGCACAAGAAGGTAGCTTAACACGCTCAATAACAAGCGTTTCAACCGGTCAACCACTTGACAACCACCGTCGTAGCGTTTGCCAGGATAACCTTCAGCATACTTGTTAGTTAGGTGGTCCCATGGCACGCATTACTTCGTCACTGACGAAATTCTCTGATGCAATCAACTCCCATGCCTTTGGTGGCGTGTGTTCCATCAATAGGTCAAAATTTCTTGGTCTCTTCTCATGTGTATTGAATGTTTTAGAGGAATCATTTCTCAACAATAATCCCTGATTGGTGATCGCTTGCAAAATATGCAATTAATGTTCTAACTTTGCAGGTGTATCATAATGTAACTGCATTTATAATGGTTCGTCTGCATCATTGCAATGATGTGTCGAAAAGTATTAATTGATAATATATTACAACATTATCTGTGAAGCTAAAGAGTTATTCCAAACTTACGAGTTTGATGAAATTTATCCACAGATAGGACTTATGTTTTCCTAAAGGTCGCCATTTGCGTGTGCAGTTTGGTAATATACAATTTATTGTTAACGCTTAACCCTGTTGCATCAAAGAAGCAGATTCGTTATCAGTTAATGGAAGACCCAGATACCAACGAGATGTTCTATGGAGCAGATGACCATGACTTTAATGGTCCGTGGGAAGTTCTTCTTGGTAAAGGAAGTTAGAAAGAACCTGAGGTTGAGAACACAAATGAAGGTGGTTGCTAACTGTTTATTGAATACGGTTTTAATAGGTCGCCACCCTCGTTCATTTGAGAAGGGATTATCAACTATTGTAAAGTAGAAAGATTGACGATTCGGTGAGTTATCGAGTTGATATGTAAAACGAGTTGACAAGTTGTGATAGGATTTAATTCCTTTTACTCATTGCAACGCCAGCTCGTTTATTATCAACTAATAGTTCGTATAATTTTGATTTATTAAGTAACTTGTCAACTATCAGTTTTAATATATTATGTCAAGTACCTTGTTTACTTGTCCAACTGTTTTCACTCGTAAACTTATCGACTATATTATGTTAAGTACCTTGTTTACTTGTCAACTTGTTAACTCGTTAACTCATCACCATTACCTTAGCCTCTAATCATTGTAATAATCATGTGAACTTCTCAGGTGCATTTTTGAGATGTAGGTGCACCACTTGGAATGATAAAACTTTCTCAGCATTGATTACATGCTAACATTTTCAACGGTCAGTTCCATCTTTCCATCAACAACCTGAATAGATGCATCGAATGGTGCTGTATGCTCTAAAGTCCTGACCAGCATCGAAGCTAAATAAGGTTACACTTCCTGCATTACATGCATAATTCATTACTTACTACACCACCTTCCTGCATAGTCAATTACATTGTTTTGAAGTGAAAACAACTCCCTTTTTCTACCTTAGCCATGTTTTACTCCTTTATTTAATTTATAATACTTTGTTTTATCTTTCTATGATAAGTATAACAAAGTTAGTGCCAAGATGGAAGGGTAGGAACAATGTAACTTGTTTTTAGTGTCATAGGTGTTTGTTATTGGTAACTTATTTGTATATGACTTTTCGTATAATATTTGAATTTATTTTCATTCATTTCCTTTTTCTCTAAAAAGCTTTTTGAATGTAGTGATACCCAAATATAATTCACATCCTCATGAGGTATTTTCCCCAGAACATTTTTGCTGTCCTACTATCATTTAAAATAGTTTACTAATACATTAGTTTACAGTGAGTTTGCATGTAATGTTAGAAAGTGACAGCAAATTAAAAATAAAATTATTCTTGTTAGAAGTGTAATAGTTTCTCACTTGTTAGTGATTTTATCAGTCTATGAATAGGAATAATCCTTATTTTTCCTTTACGTTAATGTTACGTTTTAATCCTTCAAGATTTAACTCAGCTTAACTGCTGAGCCCTTTAAACAAACGTTGATATTCTTCTATCGTTAGGTTGTCCATTTCTCTTTACTCATGCAGAAAAGTACTGGTTTTGAGTTGGAGAGATTTGGTTCTGTATTAGGTATGTAACAAAAGCGATTCCAAAGGCAAGCTGTTTGGCATCGGTCACAACCATAGATTGTATCACCATGTGGTTTTTGCTTCATCAGATAACTCTCCTCGTTTTCTATCAACTGATATGATAGACGGCGTTCGGCAGTAAAATCTTCATCAGGATGATGGCTCAGGTGGGGCGGGCATCAATGCAACGATGGCAGTTTTCACAGCGGTTGGACTATGGGTTCATCATGCATATCAACATCAAAGGTAAGAAATCTCAGCAGAAAAAGACATTGAGCTGCCATGTGGAATTATAGGTTGGTGATTACGTCACCATACCAAGACCAACTTTTTGTGCCGAGTAGCGTTCAAGAACTTGGGGGCTGTGTCACTGAAAGCAACGTATAGAAGTTCTTCTCCCTCTTTTTGTTGGGGAGTTGCCATCGTTCTGTTATCTGCATAGCTAACTCTCATCTTTTTGCTTCATCAGGTCATGATAGTCCTGACCGAGTGCATAAGCTGCTATCGGTGCTCCACCTTCAGGCATTTTGTTGAGCGGGGCATAGTTTAGAGCAAGCGATATGATGCTACGAACACCAGGGACAAGAAGGCGTGGATCGAGACGTTTTCTCAAGTAGTTTGTCATATATGCCGATTGACGCCTCTTCTCCATTTCTAACCATCTTCGATATTTTCTGTGCTCTTTGCTTCAGTCAGCAGGTGCAGCTTTGCTATTCCACAGGCAAAAGAATCCTATAGAGTGAGCCAGGACTTAATAGTTGATGACTGAATAACAGTGGAATTCTCTTTTATGCACTAATGGGAGTGAAAAGCGTCTAGTGATGACATAAGATGAGATTAGAGGCCTTTTCATGCATCTTACGTTGTAAGTGTAAAATGCTTGAAAGATAATATTCAATGGTAAAATTCCATATTACGCAGAAGGTGGTTACCCTTTTATTTCAAATATTATTGAGATATGATTGTTAATTCTTAAAAGTTTCAGCTGGGTCATCGAGAACACTGAACTCATAACCTTGATCTTTAAGCCATTGCAATGACTCTGGAAGCGCAGTGCGAGCTTATCAATACTTTTAGAGAGTCATGGAGGTAATGATGAGATCAGTTACAGTATATTTCTTTATATTGTTACAACGTCTGCAGCTGTTAACCATTTTGAATAATCGCGTGTACAAGGGTCCCATGTACGCGATAGTTCTGTTACCCACCAATATGCTGTGTGACGTAACCATCCGTGAGAGGACGAAAGTAAGGGTTTTGAGTGAGGGCATCAGCCTTGGTTACATCTACGGCATGGGTTAAAGTCCAGTGCCTGAAAGAACCAAGGTGATGATAAGTATGATTGCCTACCTTATGTCACGCCGTATCACTTCCTCATAGATTTCAGGATGTTTTCCTTACGTTATCAGCAACATGCGAAGAACATGGCTTTTGCATTGAATTGGTCAAGTATGTCGAGAATAAGAGGCGTAGCCTCAGGTATTGATCCCATCATCAAAGGTGAGATAGACGGAATGGTCGTTCTTATCCATACGCCAAAAGCGTGTGGATAAAAGATACGTAACCAACGTGCAGGTTGTTCTGTTAGCATGTTATTCGATACATCCCTAAAACTCTTTCCAAAGATAGAAAGGAGCAGTTTTATCATTTATTCTTTACAATTCTATCCAACTACTGTGTCTATTAGCCATAGATTATAGAGGGATAGGATAAAGTAAAAAGCCAGAATTGGCTGTCTTTTAGGACAACCAGATTCTGGCTTTTAGTTTTCATATCTGTATGGGTTCAATAATCCTACATCAATGCACCACCTCGATTTTCAAATCTTGCAAGAGATTTTGAAGTTGAGTTGCATGTTTGTTAGCCCATGCATTATCAATCTTTTCATTTTTCATTGACAAGATTCATCATAATCTGGAAAATTCTTTTTACGATTCACTCTGTGACATATTGAAGAGACGAGGATTAAGACTCAAATAGTAGTTAACATACTGAAGAAAATCTTCGCTCATCATACATCTTACGTTGCTAACCTTCTGACCCAGCAATGCGTAAGCACGTGCAATGTCACTGAACCGCTCATGTAGTTGATAGGTACATTATAGTTAGGAATTTCCTTCTCGACCTTCTGCAGTACCTTCAATGCTTTTGCGTTTTCTCACCCTTTGCAATGAGGTGGGTGCAAGCTCAGCCATTTCACGACAGTGTGTATAGCACATACTGACTACGTCTCGTCGATGTATATTCCTGGCTTGCTGAGACCGCACTTGCCAAGCGATTCATCATCACATCATATGTTTTCTCTGTATCGAAGTTACGCATAGTTTTAGCCCAAGTGAGTTTGGATGCGCCATTGTTGAGAATGGGTGATACGATTAACAAGGCCTTCCTGAATGAAGTTCTCGCCTAAGTTCATGAGTTCTCTGCTCCAACAGTTACTGCTACCCATAGAGGACGTGTCCAATTACAGTTAGCAGTCATTTCAAGCATCATTAAGTCATTCTTGTACAGTCTTGTTTTCCTGCAATGAGATAACCATGCGGTCTGGAGTGAATCACCAGGACGCATCATCGCTGCGACGTACAGCCTCCTTATCGAGTAGTCATGTAGATTGTATCGGTAGGGATGACATGCGTCTCAGCATTCTTTGAAGCGTACCCAATGGAGAGATATTCTTCCAGTTCAAATGGGTCGTCGCAATTGTGCCTTTGCAGAGCTGGGTCCTGCTGATGAACTCTCTAATCACTGCTTGAACTCTGGTTGAATCTGAACATACTCATTTTGTACCACTTACATAATCAAAGCGTGGCCATAGAGTTGGTACACTTGGTGAGATTGTATGCAGGACGGCGCATGTTGATCGATGCTACCAGTCGGTCTGCAGATGAAAGGTTGCGAGACACGTGTATCGTGCGTACTCCCTCAACCTGGTGTACCAAAGTGGGAAAGGTGTCGTTATCACCATTAGTGAAGATGATTGGATTCCCTCCTGCTGTAATGAGTTAAGGTAGTTCTGACCAAAGTCACGGCAAGTATATCGGCCTGAACGATTGTGGTCGTCCCATGTCTGAGATACGTCTGGATAGGAACAAGCAGACAGACAGAGTGAAATGACAGAAGCAGACAACACTGGTGCGACCTTCGGTTTACGTGCCCAGTCGTAAAGTGCTAATACACCTAATCCACCCAGATAGCGTATGCGCCAGAATGAAGCAGCATAAAAGCATGGTCACGTTCACGTGGCTGACTTGGTGTCTGGTTCAGATGAGATTACGATAACAAGACCAGTCATAAAGAACAAGAAGAAAAGCAGCCCAGAACTGCTGTATGCCACGCTTTCCACGCCATGCCTGCCAGAAAAGACCAAACAGACCGAGTAATAATGGTGAGCAATAGAGTCGTTGTGTCCCTTGTTTGTTTTCAACTCATCTGGTAACAAGTTCTGGTCACCATAGAGCATTATCAATAAATGAGATACCAGTAATCCAGTTACCATGCTCAGTTCACCATTACCTTGTATATCATCTGACGTCCTGCAAAGTTCACATAAAATAAGCGCCAGTACATGATTACACTGGTAAGAAAGGAAAGAACTCATGTTTTCCCATTGAGTAGGTATCTTCACACCATCAACATCATGACCTGTGATACCACCATCCACTGTTCGTAGAGACCACTGCGTAGCCTGGGTTTGTGATGCGATGGGAAGAACATATTCTGCTCAATATACCTGTATGCCATGACGAACAATGAAAGTATGAATCCTTCTCGTCCTTAGAACTTTTCTCTTTGCGCTGATAGATGAGGGCACCTTCATCAAACTTATAGTGCATTCCATCTTCTGCAACAGCAGGCTGACTTGAATATGCCTGTCCGTAGAGCAATGGACGGTCACCATACTGATCACTCAGATAACTACCCAAAGTAAAGATATCCTCAGGTGAGTTCGTGGTCCATGTGGTGGGTTTGCTGTTGAACAGATAACGATTACAGCGTACGAAGAATAGCCGATAAACAGCATCAGCATACAAAAGTAGGGCTGTGTTCTTTTATACGTGAAGAAACAAGTGCTACACGCTGTTTCTTACCATCCTTGATTAAATGGACGCTGCCACTGGAGCACATACAACAATAGCAAGTACAACAATACCTGTAAAGAATGCTGTCCAGCCATAGCCATAGAAAGGTATACCAGTAAGTGCAAAAAGCAGCTGAAAGCTATATTCTGACGGTGTGAACTCTTATCTTGATATGCTCATAAATACCCCCAAACAAAAGAAGCGATTAGTAAAGCTATATATACTATTGTACCTGTGTTGGATGGCATACTGCAAATGTGTTGGTAAAGAATAGGCTCAAAACCCAGCCACCTACGGTGATAATGCCTGGAACAACACCATAGAAGCGGCTGCAACAAGGACTGCTGAAAGGACAAGGCAAAGTGAACCCTTCAAGTTTGCATCTGGCACCTTCTTATAATAGTAAACCAATGCGATAGCTGGAATACAAAGGAGGTTGAGCAGGTGCACGCAATGATAGACCAGTCATATAGGTAATCAGTACCAACCAACGGTCAGAATGAGGTTTGTCTGCATTATCTTCCCATTTCAATATAAGCCAGAAAACAACAGCTGTAAACGCTGATGAATAGGCATATACCTCGCCCTCAACTGCTGAGAACCAGAAAGTGTCACTGAAAGTATAAATCAGTGCACCAACAAGGCCTGCACCTTCGATGGCGATAGTTTTTGCAAGTGAAGGGCTTCACCATCACGCACAATCAGTCTACGTGAGAGGTGGGTAATGGTCCAGAAAAGGAACATGATACACGTTGCCGAAAGCAATGCGCTCATGGTGTTAACCATACGTGCTACCTCTGTTGGGTCGCTTGCAAAATGTGAGAAAAGATTGGCTGTAAGCATAAAGAATGGTGCCCCAGGTGGGTGTCCAATCTCCAGTTTATAGCCTGTTGTAATGAATTCGGGACAGTCCCAGAAACTGGCTGTCGGTTCAATTGTGGAACAATAGACGAAAGCTGCAATAAAGAATGCAAGCCATCCGACGATGTTGTCCACCAGTCTGAATTGTTTCATTTATACGATTAGAATTTACTGTCTGCTCATCTTTCTCGGATAAGCAGAGATATTTATTCGAAATAATCACTGCAAAGATAATAATATTAATCAAAACAACATAGAAAGTGGAGAAAGTATAATAAAATGTGATGAAAAAGAATATGACTAACGTTTGGAATTGACTTTATTTGCTTGGATTAAGCATTAAGGGTAGATAATGTAAATGTGTTTTTGAAGTTTTATACTCGGATAGGGAGGTTATATTACATATCTTACAAAGAGTATTTTTATTTTTAGATTGCTGTCACTTTTTAACATTTCATGTAATACCACTGTAAACTAATAAGTTATATGATGATTTTTGGATGACAGTAGTGACACAATATTTTTAGAAAATACTTTGTTCCCTGAATACTGAGATGGGTGCATTAAAGTCCATTCGGTTATTATGGATATACCAATAAGTTTTAGGGAATCGTAAATGATTGTGTTTAGAAGTGATGATTAAACTATTCAAATGTTTGAGATGAGTATTCATTTTTACATCTTGATATAAGTTTACTATAGAAACTTTAAAATACTTGTGATGTTGCTTAGCACATATTGTGCTGTTGGTAACACCATTGGTGCAGAGTACTAACACCAATGTTATGGAGTACTTTTCACTAAGCTATAAGTTGTCAAATTGGACTGGGTGATACAAAGGGTATGGTTGTCTTGCTGTCAAAGGATGCACGAAGTAGCAGTTTGTAGCTAATACATCTGCCTTTTACATGAATGAAACACGACTAATACCCTGCATTCTCGCCATTCTTCCCAAAGCATGGTGTCATCTATAATGAAAAGGCGAGATAACCAAAGTGATGCAAAACTTACCAAAAAGATGAAATAAATCATCACTCATCGAGGTTTAACACTCAGAGTTTGGATAAGTCACTTATTTTTCTATATTTTTGCTTTCATAATTGTATTGTTGTCTTGTCTTTAAAAATCAGTTGTTTTAGCGATTACTAATTTACAGAAAATTCGACAAACTGTTATTTTTCTATCTATTTTATTTGGGTGGGAAACTGGTATATCATTATGTACAATTTTGTAACGGGACACTCAATGACAGAAACAAAAGATGCCCTAACGTGCCATAAAAGGACAAAAATATCTTTGAGAATGATGGTATTTAATATGATGTTCTTTCTGAAAAGACAGCCTATTTTTAAATAAAGCTGTCCAAAAGGACTTGCGAATCTTTTAAAGAAGGAATCACTGTCAATGGACAATGTATTCTTTAAACGTTTTTATGTCAATAATCCACATATAACATTAGATTTGTTTGATGATATGACGGCGTATGAATGTTTTCTCAATAATGTCCACATTGAGAGTTTTTGTCGTGAGGATATTGTATCAAATGCTTTTATTTTTGCAGATAGACTGGAGAATATACTTAAAAAAGTAAATGTGGATATGAGATTATATTAACCATACAAAAGAGGTCTATGTGCTTACATTCCATTCGTTGCATGAATCTGAAGCAGATTGGATGGATCTCAGTAAAATCGATAATTATAAATGTGGAATATGCTCTTTTTAGGTCTCGAGGTAATGCTCCAAATCCGAGGACACCAAAATAAAAAGATTAGTTGCTTTATTGGTAGTAGGGTGAACTAACAATGTTGTGTGTCAAACAAGTAGTTTGTGGATACTTGGATTTTGTGATTGTTGCAGCATGAAATTTATGAAGGAATATAAACAAATACGGACACACATAAGCGTGTGTCCGTAAATGATTAGAGTATTGACGTGAAGTCTGTTAATCCTATTAGTAAGTTAAAGCGTTTTTACAATGATGTCTGTTATGCGTTCTTGGTTTCAGTAACCGATTCTTTACATAACTTCTCATTTGTTGTATTAACTGTATATTTATCTTCTCCTGCATAGAAACGGCGGTGTGCTTCCTCTTGGCGAGGTAAAGAGAAGTTGCTAACACGTTTCATGTACCCAATGATGCGAGTGAGATAATCAACATTCTTAGAATGACAATGTGGACATTCGTGCATATAACGTTTGTCAATGTATGTACCGGTCGTTCAGACAGTATTTGGAATGTTGAGATGTGAGTAGTTGCAACCTTCTGTGCAGCGACGCAACAACTGACGATACTGTGGCTCGAGGGTGCTCTTCGAGTTCATGTGAAGTGCAGAACCACAGTTTAGATGTTCTATATAAGGGTGCTCCGTGCAGTTTGAACTGTCAGAATAGTCGACGGTTGTCCTCAACGCGATAGAAATAGCTGTTATAGCAGCTGCGTGGAACAAAATACCCATCTTCTGAATCCCATTTAGCATGTTTTACTCCCACATTTTCTGCAGGAATCATCTCGCAGTTGAACATAGCTTCCTTTGTACGGAAAGCCTTATTCTGTGTTTCTATCAATCCAAGTACGGTCTGTACGAACTCTTATAGTCCTCATTCGGTGTGATGTCAAGTCCCATGATTCTGCTGCTTCTACAAGACCATTACCTAATAGTGAGATACGGCGATCGATGTTGATGTATCCAGCATCAGAGTGGGAGCATGTGATTGCCTGGTCGCTCCTTGAGAGTTTTTCGTTGTATGCTAATTGTACTTTTATGGCACAACTCGATAATATGCGTCAGATGCTCTTTGTAATCAAGGTTGTTGTTGACTGCATACTGAATACAGCGATTGAGGTTGATTGTCAATACACTCTTTGATCCAGTTGAGACGCCACCAGCACCGAGTGTATAAGAGAAGCCGTTATCTTGAATCTCATTACGTAGACGGCAGCATGAACTGAGTGAGTCAGCATTTCAGCTCATATATGTAAAAGCTGTGCCCCTCAGAATACATCTTGTAGCAAAAGTCACCCCATTCTTTATCTTGCAATCACCATTTTCTGCTAACAAAGCCATTGTTTCTACTGGGAAGGTGAGAACGGTCTTTGGGCACTCTTGATTGAACAAGTCATAAAAACGTTTTTGTAACCATGAAAAGACTCTCCCAGTCAGGCTGTGAGCCATCTGGGAAATAGAAGTTTCCGAAGAGTGACTCGAAGTATGGGCGGTCGTAATAAGAAATGTTCCAGAATACTGCTTGATAGTTGCGAGCACCTGTAGGCTGGTTCAGTGAATAAACTATCTGTTCAAGTAGTCAGTAATCCCTTGTCAATGGTAGCTTTCTTAGGCTGAGATCGACTACTTCATCAACACGCTTCCAGTGAGTCTTCACCTATATTCTTTTTGTGTAAAGTAATTCATATACATCAGGAACTCTGGTGTGCACAGGCTCAACAAGCATGAAGATACCATGAATACCATGTTGATAAAAGCCTCCATAGAAACTCTTAAGATTGGTAGGTGCTGTAGAGTTGCCACCAATAGAGGTTGTACCGCCAATAAGCCAAGGATACATGGTGATTGAAGCGCAATAGTTAGCGAGTTTGTCTCGTCGTTCTTATATATAAAATGGTGGTTAAGAAGGTCAATGTATTCATCAACCAAGTCTTTACCACACATTTTCTTAATACGATCGACAAGTAATCTACAGTTGAGACGAATAAAGCCTTGTTTTGGAAGTTCGCCAATAAGAGTATGCAATATGTTGGCTCAACATTCAGCATTTGCATCAATTTTGAGCCTGTTGCTGCATTAGAGCTACACAATAGTCTGAGAGGAACTTCATCTTTCAAGGGTTTCACGATACTTCTGTGCTGCTGGCGATGAGACGATAAAACTCTTTGCTACATGATAATAGCCTTCTTTCATGAATGTGCTGCTCTACCTGATTTTGAATATCCTCTACCTTAATGTCGTTTTGAATATTCAAGTTAGCAATGATTTTGATAAAAGTACCCCAAATCAGTAGGTTCATTGACGCTTTCGAATGCCTTGAGAATAGCATTCATAATTTTGTCGAGGAGATCGTTCCTTTGATGTCGTTTAGTGATTAAAGTTCTTCATTTCCGTATTGATTTTTATCTTTTTAGGTGTTTATAACTCTGTTGTTACTGTCTATCAGAGGTGTAATTTTAATACACTATATTTGTGTGAAAAGTTGTCAGTTTTGGATAACTATTTTTCTTCTTCAGGTTTTCATTTTGATGGCTTTCTGTTGCAAATTATATAAAACTATTCATTCTACAAAAGAATAATTGAATTAAAAATATGGATAAATTACTAATTATCTGTACTTTTCAGCTTAAAATGACGGTAGCAAAAGGTGTTCAT
>BNJU01000833.1_pt1 | contig 90231 bp, 75 predicted proteins | sample 8539281 | NCBI WGS metagenome assembly BNJU01 (sample SAMD00202456, study PRJDB9452) | human saliva metagenome | isolation source: human saliva | place: Japan
AATATTGGGTTCATCCGGAACTTGGAGTGATAAATACATAAAATACGAAAAGAAACCGCTGTAAATATTGTATATTTGAATATGCACCAACAAATGTACAAATATGAACAGCAGTTTCCTATATCATGCTTGGGGTCTTTATACCCACGAATGCACTTGTGAAGATTACAAAGGTAATAGAATTATCTTGCATGTGCAAGCAAAAGAACGAATAAATGTTGCCCTTCTTGTGGTGCTCGCTCTATAGTAAAGAATGGGTATCGTTTACGAGACTTTGTTGGACTTCCCATAGGTGGCAAGCGAGTAACCATACGCATGAAAGTGCAACGCTATAAATGTAAGGAATGTGACTTCGATCAGCAGGAGAAAATTCCTTTTGCCACTGGCAGTTGCAGCTATACTCACCGCTTTGCCAAGTATGTAGTAGATTTACTTCGTGGTATGACGCTTCAGGACGTATCGAATCATTTGGTCGTATCATGGGATACTGTAAAGGAAATACACTCCTCTTACCTTAAGCGTCATTATAGCCCTCCATCTTTAGATGGTGTAGAGAATATTGGTATAGATGAGTTTGCTGTTAAAAAAGGACATGTCTATAAGACAATCGTCGTAGATTTGGACAGTGGCAGGATAATCTATGTTGGCGATGGCAAGGGTAGTGAAGCTCTGAAGAAATTCTGGCGGAAAGTCAAACGTAAGAATATAAAGATAAAGCATGTGGCAACAGACCTGTCTGCGGCTTTCATAGCCTCTGTTATGGAGAATTGTCCCAATGCAGTACATGTGTTTGATCATTTCCATGTAGTGAAGTTAATGAACGAGAAACTTGATGACATCAGACGTAAAGTTTATAGTATGGAGAAAGATATAAATAAGCGTAAAGTACTCAAAGGGACAAGGTATCTGCTACTCGGCAATGGTGCGGACATCTTTGATAAACAGCACAAGACAAGGCTTGAGAATGCCTTAGCTATGAATGAGCCATTGTCAAAAGCATACTATTTGAAGGAACAACTCCATCAGATATGGTCGCAACCCATGAAGGCTATGGCAGAAAAAGTGCTTGATGACTGGATAAGGCAGGCTGAACAAAGTAAGATAATCCAACTACAGAAAATGGCTGTTACAGTGAAAACCTATAAGAAAGGAATCCTTGCCTGGTACGATTGCCATCTATCAACGGGAAAAGTTGAAGGTATTAATAACAAGATAAAGGTTATGAAACGAAATGCGTATGGATTTAGGGACGAGAAATACTTTACTCTACGACTTTATGCACTGCATGACTGCCGTATCACTCGAAATGTCGGATGAACCATAAATTACCCAAGTAAAATGAAAAAGAATTATGAAAAGCCATGCTGTTCAAGTATGGTCGTAGCTGTTGAGCAGGCTATGTTGGCAGGAAGTCTTCGTATTAAGAACCAAGACTTCGAAAGAGCGGATCATGTCATACTTGGTCCTACTACGCCTTCTACGGGTGGAAATGCTAAAGAGAACCCATTTCAATATGATGAAGAGTAAGTAAAACCATTTAAAAAAAAGAAAACAAATGAATTTCAAGAAGATTTACGGTCTTATCCTTGGTGTCATTGCCGCAGGCTTGACATCATGTTCAAGTGATTTGAATAATGAGGAGAAAGCTCCTGTTGGTCCTAATGAGACAGCGGTACGTTCGCTGAGTATTGCTACAGGCGATGCAAAAACTCGTTCTGAAGTAAATATTGATGCTGGTAATAAGTGGGTTGCTGGCGATCAGTTTATGGCTTTTAACCGCACCTTTACGGGTTCTTCTTCTGAGTCTCGTTTTGGTATTTTAACTGCAAGTAGCACTGGTACAAGAACAACACTTGATGGTGTAATCGCATGTAAGGATAATGACGAGTTAGGCATTTTCTATCCTGGTAGATTCGTTGCTGGACACGATCAGAGCAAAATGCCAGTAATTATGACTGCAAGTTATATCAATGATAATAAGGGCCAAGATGGTTCTAAGGAGAACCTAAAGTACTTTGATTATAGCTTTGGAAAAGGAACGGTTACTGTAAATGGTGCTTCAGCATCAGGTAGCGTTGATATGAAGAAGTTGTATTCTATCTTAGAGTTAGACTTCACGGCTGGTGGTGTTAAGCTTAAGAATATTAAGAAGCTTGTTCTTTCTAATGTTTATACAGAGGCAGTTTACAATATTCCGAATAATAAGTTAGAAAATTATGAAACAGGTGCTATTGAAGTTAATTCACCAGTAGCACTTGAGAAGGTATATGTAGCTATATTGCCACAGAACCACTTTAGCCCTACATTTGAAGTATATACCACGGATAATAAGTCTTATCGTTTCGCAGTAAGCACTCCAAACTTTAATCTTGTTGCTGCTAAGGTTTATCCTTTCACTGTGCAGGTTCAGGAGTTTACTCCAGAACCAGTTACTCCTCCATACATTGAAATCGGTGGTGTTAAGTGGGGTAAGTACAACCTCCAGTATTCTACAGGTACTAAAGTTAATGGTTGGGTAGATGGTTATCACCTTGCAGAGAACCCTTGGGATTATTATATGTATACACCTTCGAAATTACAGAACCACTTTCGACTTTACAAATGACTCTTCCTTCGTATAATCCAAATAATGTGAAGTTTGACCACTTCAGATGGGGTGATATCGAATATGCTTACGACTATACAAAGACTGGAAAATTCTGGACTGAGAGAAGAGATATACAAGGTGTTATTAGCTCAGATAAGAAGTATGGTGATTTGGCTGCATACGCTTCTAACAACAAGTGGAAACTTCCAAGTGCCACGGATTTCAATAATCTGATGAAAGCTACTGGAGAGTATCTCGGTTACTTTATCGATGATAACGGTAACAAGGTTTATGGTGTGTTGTTTGATCCAAACGTAGCAGAAGGACTTAAGGGTAAAGTCTTAGATAAGAACAATAACGTACTTGGTTCAAGTAATACGGCTTTAAAAATTAATGCAGGTAAGAACTTGAGACAGTTTGTCAAGTCAGATTTTGACAATGCACTGTTCTTCCCTATGGCTGGTATATATTATACTTATACTGGTGCTATTGATAAGCCAGGTAGTCAGGCTGGATACTGGACATCAACAAGTAATCCTTCTAATAATAATGCTGCAGCATTTATGCCACAGATAATGAGCAATTCTTTGGGTGCTTATGAGGGCTTCTCTGGTACTACTCAGAAAGCTTTGATTAACAAGAATAATATGCACAGCATCCGTCCAATCTATGTAGGACAGTAAATAAAGGTCACCCAACAGACTCTTCCCAACTCCTTCCCATGCAGGGAGGGGAGCAGATACAACAATATCCTTGTGGATATGCACGTAGTGGGGAGCTAAAAGAAGGGGGACTAAGAAAAGAATATAAGTAAAAAGGGAAGATGTAAAAGATGATTTTACGTCTTCCCTTTTGCATAATACCTTAATTCCGCAGCATAAATTCTTGCAAGAACTCCAAGTGTCTGAGAAACAAAGTTCTCAAAACACTTGGATATGTCAGAAATTTCACCTATCTTAGTGCTACCAACAAAAAAAACAAATAAAATATCTGACATGACAAAGGTAGCAATTAAAAACGAGAATATCACTTCTTTCGGTGGAATTTATCACATTATGGACGTTTTCTCAAAGTTGGGCTTTGAAAAACTTACCGAATCTGTATTGGGCAAACGTGGAATTAGCGGCAAAGCATTCAGCCATGGAAGTATTTTCGGCTCTCTCTTCTTCAGTTACCTTTGTGGTGGAGAATGCCTTGAGGACATCAATGTGCTTATAGGACAGTTCAAGCAGAGACCTGATACGCTATTACCCGGTGCCGACACTGTGGGGCGCGGACTAAAAGGAGCTTGCCGAGAAAAAGTATTGTCTATAAGAGCGAAACCTCCGACAAGTCGTATAGTTTCAACACGGCACAGAAGTTGAATACCTTACTTTTACGAATGATACGGAGGATGAGGCTTATAAAGGTGGGTAGTCATGTTGACTTAGACTTTGACCACCAGTTTATTCCAGCCCACAAGTTCGATGCAAAGTATTCTTACAAGCAGGATTTTTGGCTATTTCCCAGGTTGGGCTTCCATTGGGGGAATCATAGTCGGAGGTGAGAATCGTGACGGAAACACCAATGTGAGATTCCATCAAGAAGACACGCTCCGTCGCATTATGGACCGTGTAACCTCAGAACTTGGTGTGGTAATAGAGCGTTTCCGTGCTGATTGTGGATCGTTTTTCAAAGGAAATTATCCAAACCGTAGAGCAGCGCTGCAATACGTTCTATATACGTGCCGCCAACTGCGGCAGCCGATGTGAGGACTTCCGCCAGCTGAAAGAATGGAAGAGTGTTGAGGTTGGTTATGAGAGATGCGATGTCACCTCCGTCAGTATGGACAACTTAATAGAAGGAAAGTCATACAGGCTTGTCGTACAGCGTAGTCCCTTGAAAGACAAGCACGGCAGGGAGCAGACGGATATGTTTGGAGTAATATACACATACCGCTGTATCCTCACCAATAACTGGACATCTACCGAGAAAGACATCATTACATTTTATAATGAGCGTGGAGCAAGCGAAAAGAACTTCGACATACAGAACAATGACTTTGGCTGGTCGCATTTGCCCTTTTCCTTTATGGCTGAGAACATGGTTTTCATGATGGTTACCGCCATGCTGAAGAACTTCTATCTCTATCTCATCCGTAATATCAGTGAGAAGGTCAAGCCATTGAAAAAGACAAGCAGGCTGAAAGCCTTTATCCTACATTTTGTCAGCGTGCCAGCAAAATGGGTGCGCACTGGAAGGCAGAACGTTCTGAACCTATATACAAATAAAACCTACTACTCTGAGGTCTTCCTTGAATAAACATCATTTTTGTGGTTTTCATACTTCCCCATTGGTTTGGGTGGGGGATTTCATGACTGTGCAAGAACCAAGAACCCCAGAAAATCCCCATATCAATGGATAAATCCAAAAATGTCACTTCAATATATAAAAGTACCTCACAAGGAATAATGCTGCGGAAGTGAGGTAATAAAAAAAAGCCTCACCCCCCAGCCCCCTCTCCTGCAGAGAGGGGGAGTGCAGGAAACAGTTTGCTTAAGTAATAATGTGTGGAAATATCTGCGAACCACAAGGGGTATCACGCATATCACTCCCTCCCTTTACTTCCCTTCGGTCAGTGACCGTTGGTTGGGGAGGGGCAAGGGGAGGGGCTGCTTGTGTCTCCTTGTGTGCGTGAACAATACTTCTAATTAAAAAGAACTTTTCTTTTGGTATTTATTGTATAAACGACTATATTTGTAGCACAAAACCTAAATCAATAGAATATATGTCTAATTTTATGAAAGTAAGTCAAAGTCGCAGAAAGCACCCACCATTTGTTAGTGGTCGCTTAGCTTTCTCCTTTGCACTTGGGTTGATGGCATTTGCACCGTCCCCAGTATTAGCTAATGTGGATGCGAACACGAGTATGAGTGTTCAGCAGCAAAAGCAGAGTATCAATGGTGTAGTGAAAGATGCTAATGGCGACCCAGTCATTGGTGCTTCTATACTGGCAAATGGTACTCCTGTAGGGGTGACCGACATGGACGGTCGCTTCTCAGTCTCTGTTGCTCCGGGTACGGAGTTGAAGATTAGTTATGTTGGTTTCGCTACTCAAAGCGTCATGGTGAGGAGTGGTGTGACGAACTATAACATTACTCTGAAGGATGAGAACAGCGCTCTCAGCGAGGTTGTTGTTGTCGGTTATGGTACGCAGAAGAAGGCAAACCTCTCTGGTTCTGTTGCACAGCTTGATAGTAAGGCACTTGAAAACCGCCCTATCTCTAACGTGTCTTCAGGCTTGCAGGGCTTGCTTCCGGGTATCACGGTAACAGGAGCAGACGGTGCGCCGGGTCTTGATAATGGTACGATTCTTGTGCGTGGTGTGGGAACATTGAACTCAGCTACGCCATACATTTTGATTGATGGTGTTGAAGCAGGAACACTGAACTCGCTCGACCCAGAGGATATTGCGAGTATCTCTGTCCTAAAGGATGCTTCTTCAGCAGCCATCTATGGTTCAAAAGCATCTAACGGTGTGATTCTGGTAACTACAAAACGAGGGCAGAACGGTGCGCCAAAGGTTAGCTATTCAGGTTATTTTGGTATTCAGAATGCAACAGCCTTGATGGAAAGGATGAATTCTGCCGATGCCGCTTACTACTATAATAAGGCATTGGAGCGTAGTGGTAAGGCTCCACGTTTCTCTGATGAAGCAATTAAGAAGTTCCGTGATGGTTCAGACCCTTACAACTATCCTAATACCGACTGGTACGATCTTGCATTCAAAACCGCTTGGCAGAATCGCCATAGCGTGAACATTACGGGTGGTAATGAGTATGTGAAGTATCTGGCTTCTGCAGGTTATCTCAAGCAGAGCAGTATTCTTCCTAATGCAGGTCGTGAGCAGTTTAATGGTCGTGCGAATCTCGACATGGTGTTGTCAAAGCGCATCACTGCCCATCTTAACCTTGCTTATATCCAAAACAACTATCGTGATGCAAGTAGTGCATACGCTGGTGGTAGTAGCGATCAGATTATTCGTCAGCTGAATATCATCGCGCCTTGGATTGTTTATAAGTATGAAGATGGTACTTATGGAACCGTTTCTGATGGTAACCCAATGGCTTGGTTGGAGTCAGGCATGACCGTAAACCGCAACAACCGTAACTTTACGGGTATGATTGGTCTTGACTATCAGATTCTGAAAGACTTGAAGTTGACGCTGCAGGGTGCATATGTTGATGCTTCACAGCGTTACTCTTACTTCCAAAAGTTCATTCAGTATAACCCTAATAAGGCCTCTGACCCTAACAAGTTAGAGATTGCTCACTATGACTGGCACCGCACAACCTTCGATGCGTTCCTGAACTATGACAAGTCATTTGCAAAGCATAACTTCAAGGCTATGCTCGGTTGGCATACTGAACGCTATAAGTATCTGCCAGACTGGATGTATCGTAAGAACTTCCCTAACAACGAACTTACTGATATGAACGCTGGTGATGCTTCGACACAGCAGAACGCTGGTAACACTCGCGAGCTGTCAATGGTGTCTTACTTCGGTCGTCTGAACTACGACTATGCTGGTCGTTACCTCTTTGAGGCAAACTTCCGTTCAGATGCTTCTTCACGCTTTGCGGAGGCTCATCGCTGGGGTTTCTTCCCATCATTCTCTGCTGCATGGCGTATCTCTGAGGAACCATTCATGGAGAGTTCAAAGTCATGGTTGAACAACTTGAAGCTGCGTGCATCATGGGGTCAGTTGGGTAATCAGGACGCACTGAACGATTACTATCCTTGGATGAACACTTACAACCTCAATGCGAAGTATCCATTTGGTGGTCAGCTCACTCCGGGTTACTATCAGGGTAGCTATCACCTTGAGACTATCTCTTGGGAGCGTTCAACCACATGGGGCGTTGGTCTTGACTTTACCCTCTTCGGTGGTTTGACTGGTTCGTTGGATTACTACAACCGCAAGACGACTGGTATTATCATGAACGTGTCTGCTCCAGCAGAGTTTGCACTCGGTGCTTACAAGGATAATATCGGTGCATTGCGCAATCAGGGTGTGGAACTCTCATTGGCTTATGCAAAGCAGTTGAACAAGGATTGGACAATCAATGTCGGTGCGAACTTCGCTTATAACAAGAATAAGATTCTTAACTTGGGCGAAGGCACAGAATACATTGGTAGTGGCAACCGCCGTACAGCAGTAGGTCAGCAGTACAATAGCTTCTTTATGTACAAGGCTACGGGCAAGTTCTTCAACTCACAGCAGGAGGCTGACGACTTCACAGCGAAGTATGGCAACCCATTCGGACGTAAGTTCATGGCGGGTGACCTTATCTATGAGGACACAAACGGTGATGATAAGCTCGATTCAAACGACCGTATCTACACCAAGCATACTGATATCCCTGCAATTACTTACGGCTTCAACCTCGGTGCAACATGGAAGAACATTGACTTCTCTCTATGATTTGGCAGGGTGTTGGTGCAGTATCTCATATCTACAATCGTGAGGTACTTGGTGAGTTCTCTGGTGATGCAAGCCACCCTTCAACACTGTGGAAAGACTCATGGACAGAGGACAATCACAATGCTAAGTTGCCACGCGTATTCGAGACAGGAAACAGCCCAAGCGACATGACTCGTGCTATGTCAACCTTCTGGTTGTGGAACACGGCTTACTTGCGTTTGAAGACTTTGCAGTTGGGTTATACCCTTCCAAAGAGCGCGCTCAAAGCTATTGGACTTGAGAAGGTACGTATCTACTATGCAGGTGAAAACCTCCTTACCTTCGATGCATTGCCATTCAATATTGACCCAGAAGTGACCAGCGAGCGTGGATCATCTTATCCATTGCTGCGCTCACATTCTATCGGTATCAATATCACATTCTAACCGTAAATACCCGATATACATTATGAAAACTGTAAGAACATATATATTAGCAGGTGTGGCAGCCTTTGCGCTCACATCTTGTAATGACTACCTTACCACTGTGCCGAAGGATGCAATGTCACCATCTACAACATGGAAGACAGGCGACGATGCTGAGAAGTTCCTTGTGGGCTGTTATGATGGTTGGGAAGAAGGTGCAGCCTTGCTTTATTGGGACGCTGGCTCTGACTTTGCGTACAACAACTTCCCTTGGGAAGGCTTTACCAATATCGGTAATGGTTCGCTCTCACCATCGTCTCCGGGCTGGTCGTTCTACGATTATACTATCATTGGTAGATGTAACACCTTCCTTGAGAATGTTGATAAGTGTGTATTCAGCAGCGATGCGGTAAAGAAAGACCTCGTTGCGCAGGTGAAGGCTATCCGCGCTTACAACTATTTCCGCATGGGTTTCCTCTATGGTGGTGTGCCAATCGTTAAACCTTTCACCAGTGCTCAGGAGGCACGCGTGCCACGTAATACGGAGCAAGAAGTGAAGGATTTGGTATTCAAAGACCTTGATGAGGCGATTGCTGATATCAATACGTCTCTGCTGCACGTGGACGTATCGCAAAGGGTGCTGCCTTAGCTATGAAGATGCGTGCTGCTCTCTACTGGGGCGACTATCAGAAGGCGAAGGATGCTGCTCAGGCTATCATCGACTTGGGTAAGTATGAACTTTGATCCTGACTATACCAACCTCTTTAAGTTGGCTGGTGTTGATTCAAAAGAAATCATCCTTGCCGTACAGTATAAGAGCGGTACTCGCCCACTGGGTACTATCGGACAGCTCTATAACAATGCCGATGGTGGCTGGTCATCAGTGGTTCCAACACAGAAGTGTGTCGATAACTATGAGATGAGTAATGGTATGACAATCACTGAGGCAGGCTCTGGCTACGATGCAACGCATCCTTTCCATGGTCGTGACCCACGTATGGCAATGACGATTCTCTATCCCGGTTGCGATTGGGAAGGTACTATCTTCAATACCCTCGACGAGAATGTCAATGGTAAGAAGAATCCTAACTATCCAACCAATGCTGCCAACTCATCTAAGACTGCCCTCACATGGCGTAAGTACTTAGATCCAAAGACACAGTATGCTGACGTATGGGACACTGAGGCTTGCCCTATTGTCTTCCGTTATGCAGAGGTGCTCTTGACATGGGCAGAGGCAGAGAACGAGTTGAATGGTCCTTCTGCCAACGTCTATGCAATGATTGACAAGGTGCGTACCCGCGTGGGAATGCCTGCTGTTGACCAGTCAAAGTATAACACTAAGGACAAGCTCCGTGAGTTGATTCGTCGTGAGCGTGGCTCTGAGTTTGCTGGTGAGGGTCTCCGTCGTGCTGATATCTTACGTTGGACAAGCAATGGTAAGATGGTCGCAGAGACAGTATTGAATGGTCCATTGAACCGTATCACAGGTACTATTAACACATCTGCTACCGACCCAACCATGCGTGCCGTAGTCAGTGGTAGCAGCAAGGTTGAGGACCGTACGTTCCAAACCTTCAACAGATACCTGCCAATCCCACAGTGGAATATCTCTGATAATCCTAAGTTGGAGCAGAATCCGGGGTATGCGAAGTAAGGGAAACTGACTCGAACTCGTCACAACTGGCCCTCTCCCCAACCCCTCCCCCATAGGGAGGGGCGTAGAATGTAACGAAAGCAACTGGCCCTCACCTCTAACCCCTCCCCCATAGGGAGGGGAGTGATTAGCGAGATACCCCTATTGTTTGGGGAAATCTTTTAGTCATTCCTAAGTGAACTGTTCCCTGCACTCCCCCTCTCCTTTCGGAGAGGGGGTTGGGGGGTGAGGTTTTTTATCCGTGTCAAAAACCTTGACATTTCCTTCAATAAAATCCTTGAAATAAAGGTGAAAAACACGTATTGTGAGTTAGTTTGTAACTCGCAGAAAATCAAGTGATTATAAAATACGACACTAAAAGGTGCTTATTAAGGCTTCAAAAGGGCGTTAGTAAGGGTCTTAAAGGGCACCTTTTGCCAGCCAAAAGGGCGTCTTTAAGAAGTCAAAAGACCATCTCTCGCTCTCTAAGTGCTTGAAAAAAGTTGACAAGATGGGCGAGTAGACGAGTGAACAAGTGGACAAGTTAACAAGTTGCTTGTAGACAGGGTAAGTAAAAGACAAAGTAACATAGGAACAAGGTCTTTAAAGTTGACGAGTAAACATCTGTTCATCTGTTACCTTGTCTTCTCTCGCAAGCAACTCGTCTACTTGTCTACTCGTTTACTCGTCCACTTTCTTACTAAACACCTGTTCACCTGTTACTTTGTCTTTTCTCGCAATCAACTCGTTTACCCGTCTACTCGTTCACTCGTCTACTTGCTCACTAAACATCTGTTCATCTGTTACCTTGTCTTCTCTCGCAAGCAACTCGTCTACTTGTCTACTCGTTTACTCGTCCACTTTCTTACTAAACACCTGTTCACCTGTTACTTTGTCTTTTCTCGCAATCAACTCGTTTACCCGTCTACTCGTTCACTCGTCTACTTGCTCACTAAACACCTGTTCATCTGTTACTTTGTCTTCTCTCGCAAGCAACTTGTTCACTCGTCTACTTGTTTACTTGTCCACTCGCCCACTTTTTACCATTTTATTTTCTTACCTTTTAATTTTTTATTTATCTTTGCATTGTCTTTTGAAAAATAACATCTTACTAATTAAAAACCAGAGAATCATATTTAAAAGCAGTCTTATGAAGAAAATTATAACTCTCTTAGTTAGTGTATTGTTGGCAACATCATCATTTGCTATTCCTGCCATGCGGATGTGGCGAAGCTTTAAGCAGGCTGACGGAACAATCCTAAAGGTGATGACCGTAGGCGATGAGCATTTTAATTATGCGCTGACAGAGGACAACATCCCTGTGTTGCCCCATAACGGCAGCTATTATTACGCGCGTATCGAGGATAATCAGTTGGTGCCTTCATCGGTGTTAGCCCATGACAAGGCATTGCGAAAGGGAAAGGAAGAGCTCGTTGCAGCAGCCATTCAGCAAGTAAGACAACTGCAAAAACAACATGAGATGCATGTCAATTCTAAGCCTTTCGGAGAAGGATTGGGAATGACATGGGAGGGTAAAAAGAAAGGACTCGTCATCTTGGTTGAGTTCGAAGATGTGGCTTTCAGAATTCCAAATGATGTGAAGACGCTCAGACCACGTGAGAAAGATGTCAAGACACTCTATGAGAACATGCTCAACAAGGTGGGATATACCAATGATAATGGTGCTATCGGTAGTGTTCACGACTATTTCCTCGACCAAAGTAATGGTAAGTTCGACCTCACTTTCGATGTCGTAGGACCCGTAAAGCTCAAGCATCCTCATCAGTTTTATGGTGAGCGAACAGCGAATATGAATGATGCGAATGCACCACAGATGATTATTGATGCCTGCAATGCTATTCAAGGGCAGGTAGATTTCAGTAAGTACGACTGGGATGATGATGGCGAAGTAGAGCAGGTTTATGTCATCTATGCCGGTGAGGGTGAGGCGACAGGTGGTGAGTCAAGTACCATCTGGCCACACAAGTATTCCCTTACCGATGCAGGACTTGACGCACTGACATTCAACGGACAAACGATAAATACATACGCTTGTAGCAATGAAATCATTCGTGCGAAGGTGAATGAGAAGTCGCGTATCTACTATTCTGGTATCGGTACTATCTGTCATGAGTTCTCGCATTGTCTCGGATTGCCCGACTTTTATGACACACGTGGCGGCAGTAACATTGGCTCTGGACGATACGATTTGATGTGTGGTGGTAGTTATAACGGTGGACCGGAGAGTCTGATTAACGTCTATGGTGGTACTGGAATCGGTACTGTGCCTGCTGGTTACGATGCTTATGAGAAGGCATATATGGGTTGGCTAAAGCCTATCACACTTGGTGATGAGGCTGTTGAGGTGAAGAATATGAAGGGACTTGCTGAGGGTGGCGATGCCTATTTCCTCTATAATCCAGACACAAAGAATGAATATTATATCTTTGAAAATCGTACGCCTCACCGCTGGGATGCTGAGTTGCCGGGGCACGGACTGATGGTCTTCCACGTTGATTTCGATGCTTATTCATGGCGAATGAACAACCTCAATGCTGCTTCTGCACAGCGTCATCCACGCTTCACGATTGTGTCTGCAGATGGTCGACTCGATCATGACACGCAGAATAGCGACCCATTTCCAACGGAATTGAACAATAGTTTAACGAAGTCTACTGACCCTCGTCTGAGTTTTTATACGAACTATAACGTCAGCAGTCAGGCTGGAGTCAAGCAGATTGTTCGCAACAATGACAACACAATCTCCTTCCACTTTACTCCGCTAAAGGCTGCAACAGGCATTAACAACCTCTTTGCCGACCACGAACAGCCAACCGAGATCTATACGCTCTCTGGCATGAAGGTTGTGGACAATCAGAATCTCCACAACCAGATTGTGATAGTTAAAGGTAAGAAGGTGAGGAAGTAGACGAGTGAACGAGTGAGCAAGTAGACAAGTGAACAAGTAGACGAGTAAACGAGTTGCTTGCGAGAGAAGACAAGGTAACAGATGAACAAAGTTCTTTTGAGTAACAAAGGGACGGGTTTTTGTGGACGTGTTAACGATTTGTTTGCGGAGAAAGACAGAGAAACAGAAGAACGAGTTTTAGTTGATGAGTTAAGGAGAAAGCAAGTTTATAAGTTATTATTGCTGTCCGGTAAAAATAAGCTGAAAGCTCTATATCCCTTTATCCATCGGTGTTGCAGCCGTTTTACTTATTCATGGGCTTGGTTTTCAGTTTTAAATTATAAGCATTATAAAATGTGCTTATTTTGACAAGGGAAGCCCTATAATAACCAAATAAATTAATGAAATCATAAGTTTAAGCCTATTTTTATCTAATACAGATAACTCCAAAAAAAGTTTTATCGGACACCAATAATAAGTTATATGTTGTGATAGATATTTGAGGGTGATGGCTGAAAAGCGCAACTTGGTGTTGTCATTTTCTCTCGCCCTCCGCTCTGTAAATATAATTAATAGTGGTATAAATAAAGGGTATGAATTGGCTTTCCATTCATGCCCTTTTGCTTTGGAAGAAGTGCTCTTTATGTATATACCTAATTCTCTTGTCTACTTGTAAACTCGTTTACTTTGATATTTGACAATTTTTTTCATACCCTTCAAAACCAATATATGGTCTTTTGGCTTCTAAAAGACGCCTAATTGACGTGCAAAAGGTGCCCTTTTGCGTTCTTACTAACGCCCTTTTGGAATCCAAGTAAGCATGTTTTGCAAGGTAATAGTGCAAGTTGTTGATTACAAGATGATTACAGAGGAACGAGAAATGCTTGTTTTTAGCCATTCTCTTAGAGATATTCTTTGCTGAATTGTAATAACTTTTCTTAGTGTTTTGGTTATAATTTCCTCTTGCAGAAGGCAAAGCCATGCAAGAAAGCGCAGCTCTACAGGCTCTTTTTAGATAATCGAAAATGCTCAGAGACCTAAAGGTCATGGAATGCACAGAATATTTCCCTCAACGTGTTTAGCCAATGGTTACAGACGGAGGAGACGTAAACGAAAGGAGAGCCTAATGGTATTTTGAGTTGATAACTGAATAAAAATAAATAAAAAAGGCTCCAAGTAATCTGGAACCTTATACTTTGTTTGTGGATATATTATTATTTTACCATTCTCTGTAGTTCTTCTACTGCAGATGGGATTCTTTCAATGCTATCTGTTAATATCATATCTTCTTCCATATATTTTTGAAGATCTTGTTTAGGTATCTTCTTTCTAATAACCCATCTTTGTATTGCGTTATAATGATCATCATGCCACCATAACTCCCATCCAAGACTTGTAATATAGTTAAAGCCGTTTGTTGTAGTTTCAAAGCATATAATCTTATTATCGCTATTTCTACATTCTTTCATCTTACCTCCAGTATTACTTCCAAGGAAGGAACAAAAACTTCTTTTCCATCAGCAGCGTTTTTAACTCTAACTATATTAAAACTCGTATAGTAATATACCATCTCTGGTGTAGCCTTAGCAGTTGTCACTTTATTCTGTGCATTTGCTACTTCTGCCATTGATGCAATGGCTATTATTAACAATAACTTTCTCATAACTTATATTGCTTGGTGATTTATAGTTTGTCGACCAGAGTACAGACTATCTACGAAAACCTCAATGTGGTTGGACTTCTTCATCATCGCCCATAGAAAGCTTGTAGTTTTCAATTTCTTCTTGTAAGTTTTTGGCGTGTTCCTCAAATATGAAGTCTAAGAAAGGGGTTTCGCTTTCTTCCTCCTGTGAGGTTTTTAATGCTTTTATATATTCTGCCTTATCATCTTTTACAACTTTACTTGGGACTAATCCGAATTCGTATTGAAGATGATTCATAATCAATCTCGACATTCTTCCATTGCCATCTACCCAAGGATGTATTGTAACAAGTTTCAAGTGAGCATAGAAACTCAATTTATACTGTTCGTATATATCAGGACTTTCTAACAGTTCCTTCCGTCTTTCATTAATCTCTTTGCAGAAGTCTTCCAACTTCTGTGGTACTTTCAGGTAATTCATATATGTTTTACCTCCAGCACCAGCTGTAACATTCACAAGGCGTAAGTCACCTCTTGATGAGTCAAACGAACCACCAAAGCCATTAACTTCTCCACCTGTTCTCCTCATAACAAGTGCAGCTAAATGTTTAAGTACACCAACAGAAATCGGAGTATGCGCTTTAGCTAACTCCATACTTCTCTCGTAAGCAGCTTTTAAGTCAAGGTTCATATTTTGCTCTATGATGCTTTTTCCTTTGGCTGAAAGTCCTTCGTCAAAGAGCAGCTGATTATCAATCTCTGTCATTGTTGATCCTTCAATGGCAGTCGAATGAGTCACGATGGAATAGAGATAAAACTTGTTATAGTCTATCTGATCTTGGAAGCCTAACTTATTATGCTCCTCAAGTATGTTTAAGAAGTCTTTCTTGTTTATCAGCATATTGTTTTATTGCAGGTGTTGGACTATACGAGTTTTTTGTCTATAACTGTTTAATTGCAACGTATGAATCCCGTAGTATTAGAGGTTCTGACCATGATCATGGAACCAAGCAGGGGCATCACGATAATTCGTGTCCTTTCTTCTGTAGCTACTTCTTGAACTGCTTTTCTTCTTGTTTTTCTTACTTTTCTTCTTCTTGTTGCCACCAGTCAAGCTATCAATTACCTTAACAGCTACAGCTGCAGCGAATAATGTTGTCAGTTCCATAATTATTCCCTTTCTTTTATTTAGTTAATAGTTCTTGTTTCTTTATTATAGGTCTTCCTATTCAAGCGTTAGGCACGTTCATTTAGATAGAATAAATGATTAAATATTTTGTAACAAAGTTAGAATATTCTTTTGATACGCCAAAGCGTTTTCTCTCTTTTTTTGAATAATGTATTAATTAAGGTTTTCCGAAATCTGGGGTGATAAAGTAAGGTTAGTATGTCCAATTCACTTGTTCGCTCGTTTCCCTGTTCACTAAAAAGTTCCTTGCTATTCTACCTTTTTTTGCAAGCATCTTGTTCACTAAAAGTCTCCTGCGTTACTTTCTATTTTCTTACAATTACCTCGTTAATTTATCTACTTGTCACCTCGTCAACTGATAAACGCATATAACTTGTCAAATTGTCAACTCCTCTACTTGTCAACTTTTTTCGTACGCTGTGGACCCAACACATGCTCTTTTGGCTTTGAAAAGACGCCCAATTGGCTTGCAAAAGGTGCCCTTTTGAGGTCTTACTAACGCCCTTTTGGAGTTCTATTAAGCACCTTTTGTTATGCGATTTTGCAATGACGTGATATGCTGCTAGTTACAAAGACGTCCAAAAAGACTGTTTTTTAGGTGTTTTTAGGGGTGTTTTCGCCAATGTTATGTAAGAAAAATTCAAAGAGCAAGTGCGATAAGAAAAGTAGGAAATGACTCTGAAGTGTTAGTTACGCCATGAATATTTCTATTATTACGAAATAGGCGAAAATTGGGAAGAAGTCAAGCACCATAGCCACAACGAATGCCAGTATGGCTAAGAATGTCCATTTCTCCAAAGCAAACCTATATGCGCAATAACCATTGAGCACTATTGCTACTAATAAAAGGATGAAGATAAACAGCTCGGATCTTTCTCCTTTTTGAAGAAGAAGTAGACACGCCAGCATCCAAACAAACATATATCCGAACCATCTGTAGGGTGAAGGAGTTTCTTCCATAATCGCTTTTGTTTTTAAATGTAATTCTATCCCAAAGAAGGAGATAATAGTTATTTAATAAAGTCGGTGAATCTAACGTTATTCTTAAGAGTTGGATATGCGAAAGAAAGTATTACTTCTCTTTACCATTTCGTCAGCTCGTATATCATTGAACAATAGGGATAAGAAATGTAGAAAAACAACTCCGAAGTGTTAGTTACGTTAGCCTAATTCCCATAAAATGGCGAATATTAAGATATTAAAAAAAGAAGTCACATAAAATGGCAAAAATGAAAAACAATATGCCTTTTAGTAACCCTTTCTCCGAACCGAATTTATAAGAACAAAAAAGATTTACCCCTATTGTCAGTACGTAAAAGGTATTGATTGCTCCTGACGAACCAAATCCAAGTATAACAAGTATAAGGAAAATGGGGCATATTAAAAGCCAAAGAGAAGCTAAGCCAAGCCATATATATGGTGAAGGTTTTTTTGTCATAATTACTTTTGTTTTTAAATGTAATTCTATCCCAATGAAGGAGATAAAAAACGCATGAATAGTTATTTGATAAAAGTCGGCAAATCAAAGGATAACCAGTGTTATTATGATTGTTCATCAATAAGTTACACCGCCATTCAAGCGTCGAATACTGTCGGCAAAGATACATAAATAATTCGTTTCGAGAGTATCTTTGCAAGGAATTTGATAAAGAAAAAGGTATAAGATACTCCCTTACTTTTCAGTCTTTTGCCATCTCCTCTCTTGTCTCTTTTGTCAATCTATCTTCTGTCCATTATGTCATTATGTCTTTTCAATAAGCGCATTCTGTCTTCTGTCCTTCTGTCTTAACTTGCCAATATGAATTATTTCGTTATCTTTGCCTACAAAACAAACGAAAGAATAAATGGCAACAGTAGACGACAAGAAGATTATCTTCTCAATGGTGGGTGTATCGAAGATTATCCCACAGAACCAGAAACAGATTCTGAAGAACATTTACCTCTCGTTCTTCTATGGTGCAAAGATAGGTATTATTGGTCTCAACGGCGCAGGTAAGTCTACGCTGATGAAGATTATCGCTGGTCTTGTGGAACCAACACAGGGCGAAGTGGTATGGAGTCCGGGCTATTCGGTGGGTTATCTGCCACAGGATCCACCACTCGATGAGGCGAAGGCCGTGAAGGAGAATGTTATGGAGGGTGTGCAGCATATCTATGATGCACTGAAGGAATACGACGATATCAACGTAAAGTTTGGCTTGGAGGAGTATTACTCTGATGCTGACAAGATGGATAAGCTGATGCAGCGTCAGGCTGAGTTGCAGGATATTATCGATGCAACAGACGCCTGGAACATTGATTCACGACTCGAAAGGGCGATGGATGCACTGCGTTGTCCTAAGGGTGATTTGCCAGTGACCAACCTCTCTGGAGGTGAGCGCCGTCGTGTTGCACTCTGCCGTCTGCTCCTTCAGAAGCCAGACGTGTTGTTGCTCGATGAGCCTACCAACCACCTTGATGCTGAGAGTATTGACTGGTTGGAGCAGCATTTGCAGCAGTATGAGGGTACTGTTATCGCTGTTACCCACGACCGTTACTTCTTGGACGATGTGAGCGAGTGGATTCTTGAGCTCGACCGTGGCGAGGGTATTCCTTGGAAGGGTAACTACTCTTCATGGCTTGATCAGAAGACAAAGCGCATGGAGCAGGAAGAGAAGTCGGCTTCTAAGCGTCGTAAGACATTGGAGCGTGAGTTGGAGTGGGTGCGCATGGCACCGAAGGCTCGTCAGGCAAAGGGTAAGGCTCGTCTGAATTCTTACGAACAGATGCTCAACGAGGAGCAGAAACAGCGTGAGGAGAAGCTCGAAATCTTTATTCCTAACGGTCCACGTTTGGGTAATAAGGTTATCGAAGCACAGCATGTAAAGAAGGCTTTCGGTGAGAAGGTACTCTTCAATGATCTCAACTTCATGTTGCCTCCTAACGGCATCGTAGGTGTTATCGGTCCTAACGGTGCGGGTAAGACAACGCTCTTCCGCCTTATCATGGGCTTGGAGCAGGCTGATGGCGGTACGTTCGAGGTAGGTGAGACAGTTAAACTTGCTTATGTTGACCAGCAGCACAAAGATATCGACCCTAACAAGACGGTATATGACGTAGTTTCACAAGGCAACGAGACAATCCGTATGGGTGGACGTGACATCAATTCACGTGCTTATCTCTCACGTTTCAACTTCTCAGGTACCGACCAGAGCAAGCTTTGTTCAGTACTCTCTGGTGGTGAGCGCAACCGTCTTCAGTTGGCTATGGCATTGAAGCAGGAAGGTAATGTCCTCCTTCTCGATGAGCCTACCAACGACATCGACGTGAATACACTCCGTGCATTGGAGGAAGGTCTTGAGGCATTTGCCGGTTGTGCTGTTGTCATCAGCCACGACCGTTGGTTCCTCGACCGTATCTGTACCCACATCCTTGCCTTTGAGGGTAATGGTGAAGTTGTCTACTTCGAAGGTGGCTTCTCTGATTACGAAATCAATAAGGCACGCCGACTTGGCAATGAGGAGATTAAGAAGGGTAGATATAGAAAGTTGATGGAGGAGTAAAAAGCCAACCAACTGGCAAACCAACCAACTGGCCCTCCCCGTCCCCTCCCCCATAGGGAGGGGCGTGAAATGTAACAAAAGCAACTGGCCCTCTCCCATCCCTCCCCGTAGGGAGGGGAGTGATTAGCGAGATACCCCTATGGTTGGAAAAAGCTGTTTTGTCGTTCCTAAGCGAACTGTTCCCTGCACTCCCCTCTCCTTTCGGAGAGGGGTTGAAAAGTGAGGCTGGAGGGGTTGGGGGTGAGGTCTCTAAACAAATATTATTATGAAAACATTACTTTGCAAATCCAAGACAAAAAAACTATCTTGTTCGTACTTTTCTTCTTATGTTTCTCCATTTATGGTAAGGCACAGACCGCACCAAAGAAGTTGACTGCGCCCTCTCCAGAGCAATTCCAAGCTATCAATGACTCTATCCTTGCGGAAGGAATGTGGTTGTATACTTATGAGAAATTGGCGTGGCGAGCGACTGATTCACTTATGAAATATAATGTCAAGAGAGAGGAAATCAATTCTGCTACAGCTTTTGAAGAAGGAAACCTGACATGGCGTTATATCTTTGCTAACCTTGATAAGGAACAGACCATTTTTTTGAACTGACGCTCCACTTGAGTAACGACACGAGTTTCTATGTCTGTTCTGCCACACCACGTAAACTTAAACCAACCGAGATTGAACAGCTCAAAGCAAAGCAGATTGCACCGCGTAAGGTCATAAAAAGAGAAGGAGATAGTATTTTCTTGGCTAACACTTCTGGCTTGAACTGGGACTTGCTCCCTTTGGAGAAAGGTGGTTATAGACTCTATCTTCTGCATGGTACAACAAAACATGGGGTGATTCCTATCGGTGATGACTACGCTTTCGACTTTGATAAGGATATGAATATACTCAGTTGGCGCAGGTTTCATCGTAGTTTTCTTGAGCAGCCGATAACAATGAATGGTGAAGAGATAACAGAGGTAATACACTCACATACTCCGATGACACCTTATTTCACAACAACAGATATCGCTAACTATATGCTTTATGGTTGCGACCTGTATGGGATAAAGAGGTTCTCCGTTCTCTCAACAGCCTTCGCAGATGCTTCTTACCTCACTACGCTTGATGTCGAAAAGATGAAACTGACCTCTACTGTTTATACGGTAAAATAACTATAACCTTTGAAGTTTGAGGTTTGAACTTTGAACTTTATGATCAGAACTACGAATAACACTAATGACACGAATCATTATTATACTTTGAACTTTGAGGTTTGAACATTGAACTTTATGATTTGAACTACAAATATTGAACGACTACGAATGGCACGAATGACACGAATTCTTTTGCTAAGTGATTCGTGCAATTCGCGTAATTCGTAGTCGCCAGTGGAATTTGAAGGCAACGAGAGAGTTGGGGAAGTCCTTTCGCAATTCCCCAAACGATTTGTTGCCAGCACTCTCTATCTCTTCTTCTGACGAATAGAGAGTTTCATCCACTTACCATGCTTCAAGACAAGGGCTTTACCATTCACAAAGCGGCGATAGTTAGCAATACTATCATACTCCAAAGGAATAACCTCATTGCCTTGCTTATCGATGAATCCCCACTTACCTCCTATAGTATATTCGTGTTCAGGATCATCGGCTGGTCGCACCGTCTTACTCCCTACTGCCACAGCTGCCAAACCGTCATGATATGGAAAGATAGCATCGTACTTCGGATTGACAATAACCTGCCCCTCCATATTCGCGACGCCCATCTTCTGTCCGCTCTCATCCAAGATTCTAAAGAGTCCATCAATAGGATAGTCATTGCCGTTATCCACCATATAAACATTGAACAGCTCCTGCCCCTGAGTATTGATAGCAACACACCCCACATTCGACTTCCACACAAAGCCAATAGTACGGATTGTGTCTGTATAACACTGCAAATAACGATTATAAGGCACAACCGTTTCTCCCTTCTCATTAACATAAGAATATTGTTCGTACTTCTGTGTCGTATCAACCTGTAAAACCAAATATGAGTCCTTCACGTCTGTAAATGACAAACAGGGCAGTGCCAAGCAACAAACCAACATTGGAATAATAAACTGTAATCTCTTCATCTTGATTCTTCGTTGTTTAGGTATTAATAATCTTCCGCTGTAAAGATACAAAAATAATAAATCAAAAGCAAGTGTTTTTAAAAAAAAGTGAACGAGTGAACAAGTGAACGAGTTATATGTTTCGCAAGCAACTTGTTTACTTGTGAACTTGTAAACTTGTCTACTTGTAAACCTGTAAACTTGCAACAAACTTTTTTCGTAAAATCCTTGGCGATAAAAAGAAAAACATCTATCTTTGTAGCATCAGTTCCCCCAAGCCTCTTCACAATGCTCAAATCGGGGGACGTTTTATTTTATAGCTATGACAACACCTTTCATCATTACTAACAGACTATCCTAATGTGGACATTCTTGCAATGGGATTCCCTACTAATTGGAAGAATGAACCACTCTGGAAAATTCTGCAATAAATGTACGAGTAGAGAAGTTTACAAGTGAACGAGTTATATGTTTCGCAAGCAACTTGTGAACTTGTAAACTTGTAAACTTGTCCACTTGTCCACTCGTCCACTTGTAAACATTTTTCCGTGTACTAAATTGCAATACATGCTCTTTTGGCTTTGAAAAGACGCCTAATAGGCTTGCAAAACATGCCCTTTTGAGGTCTTACTAACGCCCTTTTGAGGTCTTACTAACGCCCTTTTGAATCCCTACTAAGCCCCTTTTGAAATCCATCCTCACAACTATCTGATAACAAAACACTTACAAGGGTAAGCGAATCGCTTATTTTTTAGTTCTGTTTTAAGTCTTAATGTTTGAGGATTTGTAAAGCATTTTTATATATCAACCTCCCCCAACCCCTCCAAAGGAGGGGAGCTGCCTAACGGATAAAGATTTAAGGAGTAAACCTATTCTATATTAGCATTTTCACATACTACCTCCCCCTACCCCTCCAAAGGAGGGGAGTTGCCTGCAAATAAAGATTTGAAGAGTAAGCCTATTGTATATTAGCTGATTTGGTTTTAAACTCCCACTCCGTTAGGCACTCCCCTCCTTCGAAGGGCTGGAGAAGGTCCCTGCTCTTGTTTTAACTCGCACCCCGTTAGGCACTCCCCTCCTTTGGAGGGGTTGGGGGAGGTCCCTACAAAAAAGACAGAGTAACAGTTTTGCTTGTTACTCTGTCTTTTTCTATTGGGGTATCCCGCATTTCACGCCCCTCTCCTTTCGGAGAGGGGTTGGGGGTGAGGCTACTACTTACCCACTACCACCTTCTTACCACCAACAACGTAAACGCCGTTAGGTAAGCCTTCGAGGGCTGTCTCTGGGTTCACCTTACTGCGAACGAGGACACCATAGATGCTATAAACATCTACCTTACCACCATTTGATGGTGCGGTGAAGGTCTTGATACCTGTTGGCTCTTTGCCTGGGTCAACCTCAGAACCATCTGAACCACAAACCTTAACCTTGATATCGTTGTTAGCATTCTCCATCACTTTCTTAGGAATAGTGAAGGTCTTAGTGTTAGCAAAGTAGATAAGCTGACCCTTACTGTTGTAAATCTTGAAACCTACCACGTGGCTATTCTTAGCCTCCATAGTATAGGTGCGACGACCATTAACGGTCTTCTCTTCCTTAACAACAGCCCAGCCCTCTCCGAGACTATCCTTCTTAAACTGATCCCATGAACCGAAATCACCCATTCTGCCTACACGTACGGCTCCGTTGAAGTCTTCACGCATCTCACCAGCAGCATGACCAGGATATGTAGCAGGAGTACGACGGATATGATCATCAATGAAAATCATATTGTTTGCAGGGCCCTTAGGGAACTGCTTCATGAACTCTTCACCTCCATCCACTGTGCTCTCGTGGTATACATGGTTGTATTGCTGTAGTCACCGATGACAGATCCGTTCACATCATAGAAATGTCCCCATGCTTCAAAGAAGCTTGAGAGGTCTTGCTTAGCAGCAAAAGAACATGCCTTAGCGAAGAGTAGGTAGTCATTCTGACCCTGACAGTTGGCTGTTCCCTGACCTTCAAGGCGGTGAGTACGGAGATAATCGAGACACTTATGCCAGAACTGATCATCAAGACCAGTCGAATGGAACATCATATAGAGCTTATAGTACATTTGCGTTGTGCCCCATGTGCCATATTCAAACCACTTCTTCTTGTTAGCAAAGCGATCAGCATAAGTTGCAACGGCACTCTCGCAAACACCGTCATACTTCTTACCGTCAACATCTGTATAAGAACAGTTTTCTGAACGACTGGTTACACGACCAAGAAGTAAACATCACCATATTAGAGTACATATTGACAGAAATCTCCGTCATACCTGCTGTGTTAAACAGCTGTTGATGGTTATGACCGAACTCGTGAGCAGGACCCCAGAGTGTACCGTTACCCCACTTCATCTTGTCGTAGTTGAGTACATCGCCCAAAGTGTTGTAGTTATAGTAGGTACCACCAGTCGTAGCATACATATAACCATGATCAACGGCAGTAGCATTAAGAACGTTGTTGCACTTATCACGCTTAGCAGCACGGAAGCCCATGAGGTCGTCCTCACGCTGTACGATGCTATTCCAAATCTCAACAAGCTCCTTCATGTGAACAGGAGTATAGCGCTTGCAATCAGCACCAGGCATGTTCATAACAACCAATTCGCCCTTCATATTGAACGCCTTAGCCCAAACAAGACCATCTGACTGCATCTTCTGCCAGTCCTCATTGGTATTACCCTTTGTGAGATCGAAGTATCCATTCACCTTACCACCCTCAATGTGGATGTTCATAGGCTTATAATCTCTAAGGTACTTACCGTTGTTGAAGGTACGACCGATATAGTTAACGAATACGTTGTTCTCACCCTGATTGAGGATAATGTTCAATCCCTTCTTCAAGCTATAGTACTTACCAGCACTGCGTGTACCCAATGGTACGAGCTCAATCTGCACTGTTGCATTCTGTGGGATGTCATCGCCAAGGAAGACGAAGAGGTCTTCGCCATCACGAGCAGTAACACCTGTTGGATTCGTCATACTACCATAATCGTAGCCGATACCCATTGAACGCGCCCAAGCACCATAGTTATTCTCACTGTAAACCTTATAGTCAGCGATACGGAACTGCTTCTCCCAGTTGCGACCACTTGGATAAACGGTCCAGCTCTGGTTCTTAATCTTCAACACAACCTCCTGCAAACCCTGTGGCACACCCTCGGTAGTCATCTGCGCCTTCAAAGCCTCATCGGTCATCGCCTTAGTAGCGGCAGTAACCTCAGTAGCGGCACTGTTAGTGAAATACTTAGCCACTTTCTCAGCATAGACATCCACATTCTTGGTCAAGTCGACACGAGTCTTGTAAGCCTCCTGCTGCTCCTTGAGCTTTGCAGGGTTGAGTGTAACCTCCTTGAAGACCCACTTATTCGCCTCGTTGTGCGTGTACCAGCCTACAGGATGGTATCCCTGACTCTCAGCACAATGGATACCAACATTATTGGCATCGACCATCTCGAAAGCCAACACGTATGGATCGTCCGTATTACGTTGGAGGTCAAAGCCAGTGCCCTGCTCCTCAGCTGTTGTATAAGAGCGACTTGTCTGCCCATTCTGAGGGACGATATACTTTCCTGTCACAGCATTCTGGAACACGTAGCGGCCGTTAGCCAACCTTTCTAACTTCCAATAATAAGAGTAATCACTGCTGTTAAACCCGAGGTAGACAATTCGCCAACAATAAAGTCCTCACGCATCGCCCTGCCATAAGTGTCAGAAACAATCTGATAATACTTTGTGAGGTCCTTTGTTGGGTCGACCACCTTGGTCAGCTGAGCCAGACGGGCAAGCACCTGCTCGTTTGTAAGCGTCGTCACAGGGTCGAAGCGGAACTCACTTGGGCCAACTGCTCTGATACCATTATCCATCAATGGTTTCCAACGAACGATATCCTTCTGAGCATCGATGTGCCAGCACCATTCTTCAGCATTACTATTATAGATATTGAAGTAAGACTTACCTGTCCCACTTGACTCAGTCTGATAAATAATCCTGAACTTGTAAGCATCATCGGCTGTCTTATAGACCTCATTATTTTGCCCCACACTCTGAACGTACTTAGCATTCTTCAGACTCTGAATGGTGTACCTGCCGTCCTTAGCATGTAGTAAAAAGAGATCAGAGAAGTCGGTTGATGGACTGCTATAATGCTGCCCATGTAAGGTGCCTTCATCATTGACAAAGACATGAAGGTCAGTACCTTTTTGTCGCTTGTCATTAACAATGTAATAAACTCCCGGCTTGAGTTTGATTCTCTCCATCAGCAGTTGGCGCCGCAGAGAGCATCGAAGCTTTCGCAACACTTGGCACAGCAGCGGTCAGAGCCAGTGCTGCCATGAGTGTCTTCTTGCGTAAAAATCTTTCGAATAACATAGATGTATTTAATAAGTAGTTGTTTTTTTAGGTTCCTCTTCGGTAAGTATCAAGTTTGCTTTCACCCCTTTTTAGGACAGTGCGGAGGCTCCGCACTTGTGGTGTTCACGCCCCGCACCTTTCGTGCGAAGGTGTAGCACATCACCTGAATAGTATATTAACGAAGACAACCCACTGGCATAGGGGTACTATGCCAGCAGGTTGGGATATAGGGATTAGAAACCTAACTGCTCCTTCTTCCAAGCCTCATCGTGGTAAACGTAGAGGTGGAGTTCAGCGAGATACCAGTAGGCAGAGCCACCACCATTGTTGATATTCGTACCGTTCTTACGCTGTGTAGGCTCAAAACGGATGTGGGTGATAGTTGCACCATTCGTCTTCGTGTAAGAGAGTGGCTCGCTCACTGCATTCGCAGAACGATAAGTTGCGTGAGTTGATACAGGTGTAGCAGCTGTGATAACATCAGCAGAAGCATAGATGTTAACCTTCTTAGGGTTACGATCATTGCTTGTCACCTTATTCTCATCGAATGCAAGGTAGAACGTACCATTGATACCCTCATTCAGTGTAATGTCAATGTATGGACGTGGGTCACTTGTACTACCGTTACTCTTCGTCTGGAAGTAGGTTGTCTTGTTTCCATCAACCGCAGAACCAATCTCATGACCAGGCTGCATAGAGTTAGCAGAAAGCATTGCAGCAGTGAGTGGAATCTCAACAGACTCTGACCACTCGTTAGCCTGAGCTGTTGCTGTTGCAGGATCATTCGTATTCTTACCTCTGAGACCCTGTGTTGTCACTGTGATAGTGTAGTCGCCTGCAAAGTTGAACACATCATTGAGAACACAAGATGTCTCAGTTGCTGGAACCTCCTTCACTGACTCAGGAACGCCTGCCATATTACTCTTTGCTCTGATGATAACCTTCTCATAGTTCACCTCATCTGGAGCCTTCCATGTCACGTTAAACTGACCCTTACCAGGAGTTACAGTCAAGTCGTTCACACCAGTAGGAACGATATCTTGGAAGCCTGCTGTGTCACGTGGATAGTAAATGGCTGTGCACTTCCATTAGAAGGCTTGCAAACCACATCGCAAGAACGAGGATTGTCAGTAGTATTGAGGGTTGCCGTAAAGACAGCCTCAGAACCAGCAATAAACTTCTTAGTTGTTGACAACCATGTCTTAGCATCCTCTGGGATGATAATCTCATAGTTACCATCAACAGCTGTACGCTGGAATGGTACACGATACGTACGACCAAGGTCGATCATCTCAACCGAAGCCTGCTTTGTCTCTGCAGGATAGATAGGGCGAACCTTGTAACCCTTAGCAGACTGCTCAATCACATACTCGATAGAGGCATCCCAGTTGTCAGAACTCTTCAGGCGTACTGTACAGTAGCGTGTCTCTGAAGTTGTGTTAGGATCCATATCAAAGTGGAGCTTAACGATACCATTCTCCTTCACGGTCTTGCTCGCATCCAAACGAACGAAAGACACTGTGTCAGGAACAATGATATGATCGAGATTGAGGTTGGTCTCAACAGGTACGTCGATACTTGTCACCTTACTCTCAAGGAGAGAATAGAAGGTACCCTCACGATTGAAGAATGGATTCTGCTCAGGAATACGGAGTACACTCTCAAAGCCCATCTGTGATACCTTGATTTCATAAGACGCACGCTCACCATGAGAGATAGTAACCTTAGCCTCACGAGCCTTGAAACCATCGTAAGCTGGTGCCTTAACTGTTACGCCCTTACCATCGGCATTCTTGGTAACAGTGAGCCAATCAGCATTGCTCTCAGCCTTCCACTCATCGAGCGCAACATTCGTCTCGACAGCAATCTGCTGCTCGCCACCCTCCTTATTGAATGCAATCATTCGCTGAGAAGAATGAGGAACCTCAAGTTCCTTACCAGTAAAATCTGTGTCATAGTCAGTTGCACATGATGCGAGACCTAATGTTCCCACAAACAGCACTGACAATATGAATAGGAAATTAATCTTCAGTTTCATTATTCGTAATTGTTTATACGTTAAAGTTTATCTGCTCTTGGGTTATACTGATAGCGCAGCTTAGACAACACTTCCTTCCATGGACCAGCCTTCCATGTACCATCGTTCTGCTTAGCATTCTTCATCACACGGTAACGATAGTGGAGGCGGAACTCCTTGAAATAGGTTGGATTGGTTGATGCACTACCACCTAACTCATTGAGTAAGAATGTATTGTTATACTCACCAACAGGAGTAAGCATCTCTACCTCGATTGAATCCTGCTTGAAAGGCTTCAGTGTTACGTTGTAAGCTGAAGGGTTAGTAACCGTCTTTGAACCGATAGTAGCAACGATACTCTTCACGTTGATGTCGTGCAAAGCCTTTGTATAGTCGTCCCACTTCTCGTCACCTGCAAGGAAACGAACAGCGTTAGCCGCTACTGGGAATGCACGGACAGTATTGGTAGGACGAGTGGTTGACTTCGTCTCAACGTTAGTTACCTGAGAAGAAACTAACTGGTAGTTCCAATTCTCAGCTGTTGAGCCATACTCGTTCTTCCATGTCACCTTAATCAACACGTGATCTAACTTTCCTCCTAACTTATTATTGTCTGTTGCAACCTCACTTGCATCGTGACTGGTAATCTTATAGTTAAGGAAGTAAGTACTATCTGGAGACAGCTTACCAAGATTCTTCAACTTGATATCAAAAAGGCACTTGTTTGAGCCAGAAGGGATAGTAGCCGTCATAGCAGGGTCCTCATAGCAGTCAGCTGGGAGAAGACGCGCAAACTTAGTGCTGTCAATATCGAAGTTTGATTTGTTATAAGCATTGAAGAGTGAGTCATCATGAGCAATCGTCACGTGATAGTCACGGTCAGCCAACTGCGAACCACTCAGATTTGCTACCAACTGTACAGAAGCCGTACCGTTCTCCACGGCAGAAGCTCTACCGTGGTGCGGTCGTAGATACGGTTAGTACCAGCCATCAATCCCACCTTGTGAGGATAGAAGTTCTGCTCAAAGTCATAATTATTACATGATGACAATGCTACAGCAGCTAAGGCACATCCTAATATATACTTGTATTTTTTCATAAATAGTTACAATATTAACGTTATTAACGATCCCAACCCGGGTTCTGATCCATCTTAGGACTCTTCAACAACTCACGATGCATGAGTGGAAGGAATACCATACGTGGGAGAGCCTTACGGTCGCGGATATTCTGCTCGTTGATTGTTACAAGGTTGAAGAATGGGCCATCATTGTTACCCTTCTTCTCGCTGTAAACATCAAGACCACGCCAGTTAGAACTGTTAGCATCCTCGGTGAAGTAAGTACCCCAACGACGTGTGTCGAAGTAACGGTGACCCTCATTGAAGAGCTCAACCTGACGTTCGTTCTTGATAACCTCATCAAAAGCATTCTCAGAGCTGAGTGTTGCAGCTTCAACACCTGGGAGACCAACACGATAACGAATCATATTGAAGTAACGTGCCATAGCAGCCTCATCACGAGTTACAGCAACATCAACAAGTCTACCATTTACATCCCATGTCTTCACAGTCTCTGAACCTTGAACGTGGTTAGCTGCCTCACAGTACAGCAACAAGATTTCAGCATAACGGATGATTGGGAATGGCTTAGGAATAACAGAAGCACCATCCTTACCATGCCAAGAGTCATCTGGGTGGATGTACTTGAATGGTACGTAACCACTAATACAGTAGTCGTTAGGGTTGTTACCAGCTGCATTCTTACCAGCCTTAGAATCATCAATAGAGTACCAGAAGGTCTGGTTGTTATAGCTACCATCGGTGGTAGAGTTCATCTTCCAGATACGACCAGGGAAGCCGATACTTGCATAGAAACGAGCTGAACGGTTCGTGTAAGCCAATGGGGTACCATTTGCCATATCACAATCACCGATAGACTTCTTCTGGTTCACATGCTTGGTCAAGTCAGCCTCATAGAGTGGAGACTCTGCAGGCTTCTTACCATCCTTCATCAAGAAGCAATCAATCACACGCTGTGGAACTGACATACCACCCCATCCACCATAGTTCACTGGGAATGAGTGACGGCTATAGTTCATTACAGGACCTGAGTACTCGTCAGCCCAGATAAACTCTCTGTTTACCTTTGCTGTACCCTCACCATTGAACATATCAGCAAATGAGTGATATGGGTCGATACCACCAGCACCATCAGGGAACTTCGCTGTTGGAACAGATGCGTCAAGTGGATATGGATTATCCTTATCAGCATCAACCGTGTAAAGCGTATAGTAGTTGAGGTCGATAACCTGCTTAGCTGCAGCTGCGGCAACAGCCCAACGCTTTGCATCATAATCCTGATTTACATAATACTTGCCATCGCTCTTACGCTTCCACTCACCAAAGCAACGCTTTGCGTAAGTGCCGCCATTGAAGGTTGGTGAAGCCTGAATAAGACGAAGACGTGCGATAAGTGCGAGTGCTGTACCCCTTGTTGGACGACCGAAGTAAGCAGTTGACTGCTCGCTTGGACGCTTCAATGTTGGGAGTGACTGTGCGAACTCGTTACAGATATAGTCGATAGACTCGTCCATTGTTGCACGTTCGCGGTCATAATAATCAGCCTTTTCACTGGTTGAGATAACCTCATCATTCACAATCAGACAAGGACCCCAGTTCTGCAACAATACGTAGTAAGCATAACCACGAATGAAGTGAACCATTCCCTTATAGTCTGCCTTGTCATTGGTAGACATATCACCAATCTTATCAACATTTGCCAACATACGGTTACAACGGTTGATAATCTTATACATCTGGTACCAATAACCCCAGTTAGGAACGTTCTCAGCATTTACATTACCAACTGTGAACTTTGCACCCCAGAACTCGTTAGTCTGCCAGCGTACACAAATCTCGTCTGACGCTGTCTCACCCGGAGTCCATGAGTTACCCCAGATATTACCAGCTGATGGGAACATCGTTGGAGTAGCAAAGAGGTAGCCATTTGCATTCTGGGCAGAGTGGAAGACAGAGTCCTCCTTGAAGATAGCATTAAAGTTGTCGTCCTGATCCAGGAAGTTACATGATGTAAATGTCATGCCTGAGAACAGAGCTGCAACAGCGCCCAAAGCTAAAATATGTTTTTTCATTATTACAATCTAATTAAGAGGTGAAACCTTTAGAATCTAAAGTACATCTGCAATGAATAGGTGGTTGGGATTGGATAAGCCGCACCATTAAACCAAGCCTGCTCTGGATCGAAGTACTTCGCGCTGTCGATAGTGAAGAGGTTGTTGATAACAAAGTCGCACTCCAATGCACTAAGACCAGCTGCACGCAGCCATTTACGATGACGGAAGACGTAACGGAAGTTCAACTCCTGGAAACGGAGGAATGAACCATTCTGCTTCCAGAAGGTAGAAAGCTGTGAATTGTTGGCATTTGAACCGTAAGAGAGACGTGGGAACATTGCGTTAGGATTCTCTGTTGATGGGTCACCAGAGTACCATGATGGAATCCAACGATTCTTTGGATTGTTCACCATCTTCAATACGTTACCCATCTCACCATTGTAGAATGGAATCCAACCTGCATCGTAACCCATACCTACACGGTAGTAGTTAACACCTGTATTCCCCTTGAAGAGCATACTTACTGTAAAGTCCTTATAGTTGAACTCACCACCAATACCGAACATTACACGAGGAACATTATTACCATATGACAATGGTACGCGGTCGTCCTTATTGATAACACCATCACCATTCACGTCACGATACTTGATATCACCCGGGACGAACAACACCGAAGGCTGCTGTCTGGTCTGCGCTCTGACGAATATCAGCCTCATCCTTGAAGAGACCTTCAGAGATGTAACCACGCAATACACCGTAAGGCATACCAGTCACGCTCTGATAATCGTAAGCAGCTTGTTCTCCTCAAAGTAGTCAACAATATTCTGTGACCATGTGTAGTTGGCACGAACAGTAAAGTTCATATCCTTGTTAATCTTGTGGAAATAAGAGATGTTACCATCTGAACCGAATGAGTGCATACGACCCACGTTAGACTTAGGATAAGTTACCATACCAGCATACTCTGGCAATGTAACACGGTCTTGGAAGATATGATCACGTGTATCACGGAACACATCAATAGTCAATTTGATAGCATCGTTGAAGAAGTTAGCATCGATACCGACGTTCAACTTCTTAGCAACTTCCCACTTCAAATTATCAGCACCTGTCTGCTTCTCAACGATACCTGATCCGTTATAACCCCACGTCGTAGCAGCGTGGTTGTTGATAATGGTCAAGTATGGGAAACGAGTGTTTGCAATATTATCGTTACCAGCAAGACCGTAAGAACCACGAATCTTAAAGAAGTTTACGAAAGGAAGGTGCTTCTGTACCCACTTGTATGAAGTTGGAGCCCAACCCACAGCGATTGATGGGAAGAAACCGAAACGCTGACCCTTAGGGAAGAGGTCAGAACCTGTGTAACCAAAGTTAGCATCTACAAAATAAGTTGAGTTATAACCCCATGACAAACGACCTGATACATTCTGACGACGCTTAGGGATAGCTGCGATACCGAGTGCATCACCATTGCCCCACTCTGAGCCCTTTGTGTCTTCCATGTAATAGAAGAGGAGTGCACCGAGGTTATGAGCACCGATACTTGTGTTATAGTCTAACTTAGCCTCCATGTAGTACTTTCTCCAAGATTCGTTGTCTGAAGAGTAAAACATATCCTGCTGCTTAGAACGTAAGGTCTTGATGAGGTCACCTGTTGATGTACGACCTGTTGCGCGATAGTAGTCTGGCCTAACGAAACGACGCTCACTGAAACCTGCTGTGCGGTCGTTAACAGCCTGAATAGAACCCACGAGTCCCTTGAGGATACCACCGAAGCGGTGTGTGAACTTCAAGGTAATCATATTACGACTATAATCAGATGACTTGTAACCCTGATAGTTGAGGGCTGCAAATGGAGAGATAAGGTCGCTCTGACCGTAGGTTGGCAATGTTCCGTCAGCGTAAGTAACAGGGAACATCAATGGATTCAGCTGGAGTACATCCTCCCACACTTGGTTGGTATTCTTACCACCCAGAGTTGTATAGTTAGAGATGTTACCATCCACACCGAAGTAAAGCTCTGAACGCTTTGTCAGGTTCATGTTGATGTTTGCACGATAAGTCAACTGGTCGTAAGACAATGGACGGTGAAACTGGTTCTCCTTCTGCTTATAGGCAGCACCTTCGTGACGATAACCTACAGAAACGAAGTACTGTGCAACATCACCACCACCACGCGCACTTGCATAGTAGTTCTCCTGCAAAGAGGTCTTCTTCATAATCTCGTCAATCCAGTTTACGTTTGGATAAAGCTCTGGGTCGAGATTGTTCTTGATGATATCCAACTGAATTGGCGTATAGAGGTCGGCCTCTCCTGACATTGCACGTGCCTCATTAGCAAGTCTTGCATAGTCGTAAGATGAGAGATACTCAGGCAGACGCTTGATCTGTGACAACTTCACTGTCGCACGAGCTGTAACCTGAATCTTCTCCTTAGAACCGCGCTTGGTAGTAACCAATACAACACCGTTAGCACCACGCACACCGTAAACAGCTGTTGCGGCAGCATCCTTTAATACAGAGATGCTCTCAACGTCGTCTACATCAATATCGCTGAGGCGACCCTCAATACCATCGATGAGGACCAATGCACCAGCTCCAGCACCGAAGGTCGATACGCCACGTACCCAGAAGTTGGATAGGTTCTGACCTGGCTCTCCAGAAGTCTGCATGGTGATAACACCAGGCATACGACCACCAATCATGTTCACGAGTGAGGTTCCTGGCGTACGCAACTCATCCATATTAATAGTAGATACAGCACCTACCACTGACACCTTCTTCTGAGAAACAAGACCTGTCACGACTACTTCGTCGATGGCATTGGTCTTTGCAACCTTGAACTTCACTGAGAGTGAAGGCTCGTCCTTGAGGATAGTACGCTGTACGGTCTCCATACCAACGTATTCGAACAAGAGCGTAGCACCCGGCTTTACCTTGATAGCGAACTTACCATCCAAGTCGGAAACAGTTCCTACACCTGGTTCGTTCTTAACACGAACGGTAGCACCAATACATGGCTCACCCGTATCATCATAGACGATACCTGCTACCGAGAACTGCTTTGCAGTACTATTATCTTGTGAATAGGCTTGAAGTCCATAAGTCAAAAGGGCAACCATGAGACACAAGACATATAATGTTCTTCTCATATATATCTATGTTTGTAGTATTATTAGGCTAATAGCTATTTAATTGACAATTCTCGTATCACCTGATTCTTCGAATCGGCGACATAAACCGTACTTCCATCGGCACTCACAGCGACACCCGTCGGCCAATTGAACTTGGCTAACTCGACACCACCATCTTGGAAACCTGCACTCTGTGGTACACCAATCGGTGTGGTTACACACGTGCATTCTTACCTAACGTTGTGTCAATCATACGGATACAGTGGTTACCTGAGTCGGCAATATAGAGCTTACCGTCCTTGGTGAAGGTCATCTGACGTGGATAGCAGAACTTGGCATTCTTCAATGCTCCGTCTTCCCATCCCTTACCTTCAGTTACGTTTACTGTACCGAAAGAAGAAATACCTGCGTATGGCTCACCTGCATAGGTCAGAGAGTCCTTATCTGACAACTGGTCTACATCAACATACCAAATCTGGTGTGCATCGGTGAAAGAGATAAACAAACGGTTAGGCTGTGTAGGGCTGAATGTACAGAAAGCATCTGAACCACCGCTTCCCTTAGGACCATCCTTACCAACACGCTTCAAGAGCAACTCTGCCTTACGTGTCTTAGGATTAATACGGATGAGCTGCACCCTTAAACATCACAGAGTAAATCATCTGGTCGTTCTTGTTAATCACGAAGCAATACTTCCAGTTGCTATCGTCAAGGTTTGCATAACCGTTAGGATTGATGAACTGCTGCTTGTGAACGGCATAACCCTGATCCTTCAACAGACTGTAATACTTACGTCCGCTATCATCTGGTACATATACTCCCTCATAACCATCAAGTGTTGAGTAAGCTGGTGCATTAATCTTGTCGCTATTCACCTGAAGGATAGAAACCTCATCCTTCTTCAAGTTAGCCTTCAATACCATACCACCAATATTCTCATTCTTCTCATTACGGCACTGAATATCACAGTTTGTACCGTTTGCGTTAAGACCATCATTGAAAGTATGCTGTACAACAAAGATATTATTATCATTATCGATACAAAGGTAAGCTGGAGCTGAAAGGTTTGATGTCAACAGCTTATCTGCCTTTGTAGCATGAGCATCACTTGTCTGTGTTCCAACAATTGTTGTAACAGCAGTCTGTGTGATATACTTAAAGTCGCGGTCGCCAGCACCTTTGATGGTGTCAGTACCGTTCGCACGTGTCACCTCAAGTTTGATGTTACGCTTGTAAGTTAAACCGGCTGGCACATAGCAATAAAGCTTATCGCCATTTGACGACACAAGACCACCACGATGACGCTTGCCATCCTCATCAACATACCAAAGGGAAAGGCCTGTGGTATCATTACCAAAGTTCTTACCCGTGATAATCATTGGGGTAGCAATACCACCACTGTCGGGATAAAAGTCACTAATGACAATTGGTTGTGATGGGTCAAAAGCTGTACCAGCCGTGCCTCCTACCTCTTTATCAGAGCAGGAAACCCATGCGAGCGAGCCCATAAGAACCATCCACAAATAAGATTTGAAAAGTCTCTTCATAGAAACGGTTTAGTTAAATTGATTATGGTTTTTAATTAAATTTTATTCTTTAGGTAAAGCGTCAGTACACTTTTTTTGAGTGGCAACAAATTTATATAATTATTTTAGGATATGTATTAGATACAATCATTTATTAACTATTTTTAGTAAACAAACCCTTAATTCCGTAAAGACATGTCAACTGCAAAGAGAGACAGAGTAACAAGGTAAGTTGACGAGTCAACGAGTGGACAAGTTAACAAGTTAATTGCAAAAGAAGACAAAGTAACAAGGTAAGTTGACGAGTCAACGAGTTGACAAGTTAACAAGTTAATTGCGAAAGAAGACAAAGTAACATAAGAACAAGGTTTCAATCCTAAACTTAGGTGGCATCCTCATCACTCCAGACTTCTGTATCCCCTCTTTCGTAACTCAAATTCCCTTTGATTCGCAAGCCCAAAAGTAAGCGCAAACCTTTGAAAAATCATTACATATCCTCGTCCAAATACCCTTCAAAATCACGAAAAAAGACATCTAAAAATCGACTCTGTAACCAACAGAGAATCAAGTGGTTATAAAGTAGCAAAGTAAAAGGTGCTTAATTGGGCTCCAAAAGGGCGTTAGTAAGGGGCTTAAAGGGCGTCTTTAAGAAGCCTAAAGGGCATTAATTGAAAGCCAATTAACGCCCTTCTGAATGATAGCGAACAAGTGGACAAGTGGACGAGTGGACAAGTTAGAGAAGTAGACAAGTAAACAAGTTGCTTGTTAACTCCTCTACTCGTCAACTTGTTCACCCGTCAACTTACCATGTTACTTTGTCTTTCTTCGCAATTAACTTGTCAACTCGTCAACTCGTTGACTCGTCAACTTACCATACAAGCAACTTGTCTACTCGTCAACTTGTCTACTTGTTAACTTGTCTACCACTCACTTCACGAGCATCTTCTTGCCATTACGGATAATAATACCCTTATGATTCTTGCTAACAGTCTTGCCTGCGAGGTCGTAAGTAGTAGCTGAATCGTTCTGGAAGATAAGGGCGTTGATGCCAGTAGAAGTCTTCTTGACCTCTGTAGGAACGAAGGTAGAGCCAGCATCCTTACCACCTGTCCAGTAAGCGAGGTTGCCGTCAGCACGATAGTTCAAGCCGAAGCCCTCTGGATTACAGATATAGAAACCTTCATCATCATTTGGACTTATTGTCACAGTCCAGTCGCTGGTGTAGCCAGCAGGTAGGTTGTCAACAGGCAGAAGGGTAGCGTAAGTGTTACCGCCAGCCTTAGCAGAGCCCTTTGGAGAAGCCGATGCGAGGACCATTGTAGGACCCATTGCCTTGTTGATGAGGCGGAAACCGCTGTAAGGATTACCTGTCAATGCCCAAAGAGCATAATCAGTAGTGATGTAAGTCTCGTCAATGAAGTAAACGTTAGGTGTATAGTTTCCTGACGAAACCCATCTTGGCTGGTTGCTCACCTTGAGGTTATACCAAATAGTGTCGGCTGGTGTAGCCACCTTCATTGGGGCGGTCCATGTAGCGTTAATACGTACTGTAGCTGGAAGACTTGTGATGGTTTGCTTGTCAGCTGTCAGTTCAACGTAATCTCTTGCAAGTCCTTCAGGGATTGTCACAGCACCTGTCTTCGCACCATTGACAACGGTTGAATATACAAACTCATTGTTGAAGTAAACCTCATAGGTCAAAGCTGTCTTCGCATCAATGAAGATACCCTCAAGTGATACGTCACCATCAATCATCTCAGCAGGGAGGGTGAAGGTTCCATCAGCATTGAAACGCTCGCGTGAAATCAGCTCGTCAACATACTGATAGGTGCCGTGGCTGATGCTATCGCCAGTGAGGTTGTAGCCGTGACGCACCTTCAGACCGCTGAAGTTAAAGCCATGTTCAGGCTTCATCTTGATAGTGTAAGGCTTACCGAATGGGATAGAGATACCGTTCAGCTCAGTACCATCTTCTGCAACAACCTTACCATTGAGTGCACCTTGGTAAATCTTCACATTGTCGCCATGAACATTCAGGCGCACATCGATGGCACCACCGCCATTGTTAAGGATGTGGTTGTTGTTCTCGATGCTACCTCCTGCGTCTGCAGAGTTCCAATCCACCTTGTAACGCATACGGTAGAAACCGTGCTGAAGGTCGCTTGGAAGGGTAAATTCAGGCATAACGAGGGTGTTACGACCATTACCAGAAATCTCTGTTCCTACGCTGTTGTAGCCAGAGTTTTCATCCTCTCCACCGAGGAAAGAGTAAGCCAACAACTCGTTGCCAGCGTTTGGAACAATCTGACCGCCCTCTACCTTTGGCTCAAAACGGCCGTTGTTGTTCAAGTCAAGATAAACATAGCTGTGCATCCAGACACCCTTGTACTGAACAGCTGGGTTGAGTGTCTCGCCTGGTTTAGCTAAGAACGACTGCTTGCTGAGGTAGGTGTAAGCTGGAGTTGATGTGGTAATGTCGCTATAGAGGTTGAATGTCTGGTCGCCAAGGCTGATACCCTTGAGTCCACGATCACTACGTGAGCACTTCGCATCCTTGCTATAATTCATCGGATAGTCCTCACGATTGGTTGTTGTGAAAGCCTCGTTGTTTACGACGATATTGTCGACATAAGCAAGGAAATCATCTTTCATACCGTTGGTGTCCTCACAATCGACAACAACTACAAGACTATGGATTTCGATGCCACCTGCTCCCTTAACTGGGAAAACGGCATCTACCCACTTGTTTGGCTCAACCTCTCGTGTTGAAAGCTCCCAGAACTGCTCTGTGTCAACGCTCTGACCCTTACGATCCGTACGTTTTCCGAGTCCGATAAGCATCGTACGACCTGCCTTTGGCTTGTGAATCATCACGTGTACGTACTTTGTTTCTTTGGTCAAAGCGAATGGCTGCTTAAGATCGATGCGTGCACCGAAAGTGTTTGAGCCAAAGCGTGAACGCTGGAAGCCCAACACATTGTCAGAAGCGTTTGGTGTAGCCTTCAGTATTTCGTCGTAGTTTTTATCGATATTGCTTACTACTTGCACGTTTCCTTCCAATACAGCGGCTTGCTTGTTTTGGCTGCGGAAAGGCGACTTCAGCCAAGTGTCGTAGACACCTAATGACTTATAGTTCTGATTTTCAAAATCTATTCTAACCTCTTCTGTGGTCTGTGCATGAAGCAAAGAGGTGCAGAACAACAAACCACAGGTAGCTAATATATTCTTTTTCATATTGTTTCTCAAGTCAAACGATTAATAAATTGCAATCTCACTCATTACAGGACAAGCCTTAGCATCCTTGATATGAATGCGGATAGCCTTAGCCTCATAGCCCGAACCATAGCTATTTGCGGTACTTCCGTTGAGCGGAATGATACGCTTATAGCCGATAGTGGTCTGCTTTACTTTGTTAGCAAGTGGCTTCCATGTGCTGCCGTCGGTGGTATATTCGATTGAGAAACTCTTTACCCGCTGTCCAAGTCTTACGTACTCCTGCAAGGTTACGTAGCGAACTGTCTGTGGGCTGTTCCATTTGAAAGTAAGGGTAACATCCTTAACGTCGTCCTCTGCTGCCCAGTAAGTATCTGGATTCTCGTCAATGAGGTTGTTAACAACGTAAGTACGTGTCGCTCCGTTGGCACGTGTGTTAGTAGCTTCAAGAGTAGCAGTCTTGGCAAGATTGGTCTTGAAACGGCTCTTCAACATAGTACCGAATTCCTTCAGACGATTCACTTGGTTCTGTGGTATTCTTCCACTTCGGTCTGGAGGACAATTCAAGATGAGGGTTGCATTGCGACCAACGGTCTCTAAGTACATCTGGAATGTGCGCTCTGCCGACATTGGTTGACAACCAGGATGCCAGAACCAACCTTTGTCTGTAAACTTAGCATCGCTCTCGCCAGGGAGCCAGAACCAACCGTTCTCTGTGCCATACATACCATTGCGCTCAGGAGCAGTACCACGGTTCTCATTACACCAGTTGGTTTCGCCTGCCCAACCGTCCTCATTACCAATCCAGCGTGCCTCACCACCGACACCCCAAAGGATGATATTCGGGCTGAGCTTATGGATAGAATCGCGGAGGTTGGGTACGTCATAATAGGTTGCACGGTCAATATTGATGGTCTTATTCTTACCACCATAGTAGCCATTACCACCATTTGCACCGTCAAACCACATCTCAAACTGATCTGAGCCATACTTTGCAAGCTCCGCACACTGCTTCAAGAAGACGTCCTTCACATAGCTGTCCGTACCGTAAAGACCACTGTTTCGGTCCCAAGGAGAAACGTAGAAGCCATATTTCATCTTCAAATCCTGTGCTGCTTTAGCAAAGAGCTCAGCGATATTCACCTGTGCATTAGGGCTTGATGAGTTCGAACTCTTATGATCTGTAGTCTCCGTAGGCCACAAGCAGAAACCATCATGATGCTTCACAACAGCAATACCGCCCGTCATTCCAGCCTCTTTTACAGCCTCTAACCACTGTCTTGGGTCTGGCTTTGCTGTCGGAGCAAAAGTATTCACATCTTCATCACCATTACCCCATTCCTTATTGGTATAGGTGTTCATACCATAATGGAAGAAGGCATAGAACTCTGTCTGCTGCCATTTCCACTGACGGTCAGTGGGTACAGGGAACACTGGACGTGGTTCGTTCTCCGCATTGGGAGCGATTTGCGTCTTAAGGGTCATAACGGTATTGGTCTGAGCAAAGCTCGTAGCCGATGCCGTTAGGGCAAGTGCAGTAAGCACACCGTGTAGAAATCGGTTATTCATATTAGGTTTTTTAGTTCAGCAGCACTTTAGACGTAACATTTTATAAATATTTTATTGACACTATTTAGTTTAGGTTTTTGTCATTGCAAGCAACCTGTTTGCCTCTGTGCTGCTATATTAAGGCAGCAAGTCGCTCAAAAGATAGTCGCAAATATACGAATTAATTTGGGTATTCGTGTAATTTGGACTATAGTTTTATGTTAGTAGCCGTAAAATCACGACGAATCATGAGTTGATTCTTCATGTTTTCTCTTATCATCCTGCCTGCTTATTACCGCTGTAAGACATCGAAAAAAAGCATTACATATCCTCATCTAAAGCCCCCCTTAAAATCACGTAAAAAAGACATCTAAAAAGCGACTCTGTAACCAACAGGGAATCAAGTGGTTATAAAGTAGCAAACTAAAAGGTGCTTAATTGGACTCCTAAAGGGCGTTAGTAAGGGGCTTAAAGGGCGTCTTTAAGAAGGCTAAAGAGTAGCTAACCAACCCAGCCCAGCCACAAACCAGCCCCTCCCCTTACCCCTCCCCCAAAGGGAGGGGAGTAGTATGCGTGATACCCCTATGAATTAGAGAATACTTTAAGTCATCCTGAAGCAAATTACATCCTGCACTGAGGGTGTGTCAAAATGTACACATCCTCTTTTTTTATGCACAAAGCCCCGACTTTCTCAAGCCAGGGCTTTGCTATTTCCTAAAGTTTGTACCTTTAGGCATACAAAAAATCTCATTATGACAAAGGTACACTTTCGTTCTTACATACACAAGAAAATGATTCTTTTTCCTCAAAGAATCGATAAGGATATCGCAGAAGATGACCCTGTTCGTCTTTTAGACGCCTTGGTGGATAATCTTATGTTGGATAATGTCTACAAACTTTATAAGCCCAGTGGTCGCAAGCCTTATCATCCACAAATGATGCTCAAGGTGATTCTTTACGCCTATATGAATAATATCTATTCCTGCCGTCGTATAGAGTCGCTTCTCAAGCGTGACATTCATTTCATCTATCTGGCAGGATATGAGCAACCTGATTTTATTACCATCAATCGTTTTCGTAATCGTGTGAAAAAGGAAATCAACAATATCTTCACACAAGTCGTATTAGTACTTGCAGCCAAAGGTTTGATAAGTCTTGACGTTGAATATATTGACGGCACAAAAATAGAATCGAAAGCCAACAAGTATACCTTCGTTTGGAAGAGAACCGTGGAAAAGAACCGCGCCAAGTTGCAGGAACAAATACGCACACTCTTGCTTCAGGTTGATGATGTCATAGCGCAGGACAATGCCGCTAAGGCAGAAGGTGTCGAGTTTACCGCAGCTCTGCTCGATGAGATATCCGAGGAATTGAACAAGTATTTGGAATCAGCCCCTGAGCCTAAGACTAAAGAAGAGAGGCAGGCTGTTAGAACCAAGAAAAAACAGCTTAAAGAGCTTGAGAAGAAACGTAATAAACTCCAGGAGTATGACCAACAACTTGAGGTTATGGGAGAGAGAAACTCCTACAGCAAGACCGACCCTGATGCCACGTTTATGCACATGAAGGAGGACGCTATGCGGAACGGACAGACTAAGCCTGGATATAATCTGCAGATAGCAACGGAGAACCAGTTTATCACCGACTTTGCACTCTATGCTAACCGTACAGACACACTCACACTTCCTTCTTTCTTGGAGTCCTTCAAATCACGCTATCATCGTTATACCAAGACAGTCGTAGCCGATTCGGGGTATGGCTCCGAGGAGAACTATCTGTTCATGGATGTACATAATATGGAAGCCTATGTGAAGTATAACTACTTCCATAAAGAGCAGCGCCCACGCTACACACCTAACCCATTCAGTCCCGCAAGCCTTTATTATAATAAGGAACAGGATTTCTACGTCTGCCCTATGGGACAGCATATGAAGCGTATAGGTATGAAGCGTTCCCTAACCTCTAATGGATTCGTTACTTACAGCGTACGTTATCAGGCAGAACGCTGTGATGGTTGTCCCTTGAGGGGCTCATGTTTTAAGGCAAGAGGGAACAGAATTATAGAAGTAAACCACCAACTACAGCACTATAAACAAAATGCACGGGAACTACTGACCTCGGAAGAAGGCATCAAGCATCGAGGACGAAGGTGCATAGAACCTGAAGCTGTTTTTGGACAAACAAAATATAATAAAGCCTACAAGAGGTTTAGGCATTTTGGGAAAGACAAGGTCAATATGGACTTTGCCTTCTTCGCTATTGCCTTTAACATAGGGAAAATGTGTAGAAAAACCAATCTCAAGGAACTAAAAGCCGTTATGGAGCAGCTTTTAGTCACCTTCAGATGCTGTATACAAGTGTATATAGGCTATTTAAAGCCCAACAAATCATTTTATATGAAATTAGCAGCATAGCTGCAATAAAAAACGAATTATATGGTAGACAAGGTAAAGGAAGAATAAAAAAGAGGATGTATCAATTTTGACACACCCCTTGGGAGGGTGAGGCTTTTCAACAGGGGTATCACTGTTCCTCCCCTCCCTTTGGGGGAGGGGTAAGGGGGAGGGGCTGGTTGGTTCTACTTTAACTCCACTTCCTCCAACTCTCTATCCACCAACAAGCCCTTGGCTGTTGTATTCTTAACGGTGAATGGTTTGAGGGCTTTCATACGGATGACGAGGAGGTCGGCATCGCCATTGATCGTATGATGGTCGCCCACATTCACGAAGGTTGGATAGAGAACCTGAGAACCATCGCTGTGATGACGGTCGTAGGTGAGGTTGCGCATAACCATTGATGGGTCGGTCTCAACCTTAACGAACTGCAATTCCTTCGGACTATATGGGAAGATAAGGTTGAAGGCATTGACTGACTGCAGGTCCTTACCCTTCACCTTGATGATGACATCGTCGCCTGCTGCATAAGACTTACGGTTGTATTCGTAATAAACCTTACCGCCAACAGGGGCTACGTCATCGTCGTTGCAACCACCCTCAAGCTGTACGGCAACATTCGAAATGTCGTAAGCATCAATGAGACCGTTGCCGTTGATGTCGCCACCAGAGATATAACCATCGAAGTCGGCATCGCCCTTCTTAAGTCCAGTATAATTCATATAAGAGGTGAAGTCGTTCTCGTCTACCTTACCATCGAGGTTGATATCGCCCGGCAGAATAGTCTTTGTGCCCGGCACCTTGAAGACATAGAACTCGCGACCAGAGCCGAAGTTGCCAACAGCTTCCTTCACGCTCACCTTCACATAGCGTGCCACTGGGTGGGTAGAGAGCGTCACTTCCTTCGTTCTACCATCTCGAGCCCACTGCTGTGGACCTATTTCAGTCCAGTTTCTACCGTCTTTGCTGACAGCGATATCGCACTTCGTAATCGTACCGTTACCGCCATTTGCACGTGGAACATACTGCAGCTTGTCGAGGGTGTTGGTGCTATGGAGGTCGACAGTGAAGTCGAATGGCACCGCCTTCGTATAATAATAGGTGTGCCAGATGTCGCCAGTCGTACTGAAGTCAACGAGTCGATGGATTTCGAAACCTTCCATATCACGGGCGGTAGAGGTTGCGGTAAGTCCTTGGATAGCATACTCCAATGGGTTGACAGCCGTCTTCACGTGTAGCGGCGTCCACTCACTTGCGCCATCGCTGTTCACTGCACGCACCTTGAAATCATAGTCGGTGGCAGGCTGGAGGTCGTCAAAGAGGAGCGAGTTGTGGCGGATAGTGGTATAAGTCTGACCATTGAAGGCTATCTCATAGTAGTCAGCATTCTGCACAGACTTCCACTTTGGCGTGACACTATACGACTGAACATCAGCCTCGAGGAGCTCTGGAGCCGTCAAGGCGCCCTTCTTTCGCAAGTTTCATTAGACTTATTCAGACGTGCGAAACCCTCCACGCGGAGTTCTACAGCCTCCTTTGTGATGTCGCAAGAAGCCAAACGCACGATGATTTGGGCATTTTTAGTTACCAAAAGGCGTTCCATCTCGCTGTTAGCGGTTGAGAAACGGTTGAGATTCGAAGCCTGAACATACTGCCATGTGTTATCACCCTGCTCAGCCTCAGAGAGTCGAATCTTCTTACCACCGATAACGGCTGTGAGCTTCTTAGGCTTTGCATTGGTGTTCAGATAGAAGGTTGTCGACTGATTTTTCACCATTCCATCGAACGATCCTTCGGTCTTATCGATACTTACAGTCAGTACCTGCTTATCGTTAAGATCGGAGGTGATGCGGGTAGTAGCCTTCTCATTAGCGAGATATTTCTGTGTTGTACCGTCGTCATCATAGAGTGTAAACTCGGTCTTACCGTCTGGATAGAGTTCAAAGACACGACGACTCTTGTCAATCTCAGAAGGGTTATTATTCGGATTGACCATCGGAATGATAGCCCCCGACTTCACCAAGACTGGCAATTTCCATATTGGAGCGAAGTAATCGTTGAGTACGCAACCGCCTTCGTAGGTAGCGCCCGTGAAGTAATCGTACCATGTTCCCTTTGGAAGGTAGATGCCATTACGCACATCGTTGCCCTCCTTATCGGCTGCCGTGTTCTGATAGATAGGTGCCACGAGGAACGAAGGACCATACATATATTGGTAGCGTGTAGCACTGCTGTGGGTGTAATCGTTGCTATCATCAAGGAACATCGCACGCATGAGTGGCTTGCCTGTCATCGCCTCATGAGCACATGAGTAGGTGTAAGGTAGGAGCATAGACTTGAGTTTGAGGTAAGAACGGTTGATACTTGTGGCTGGTTCGCCCAAAGCTTGTGGATACTTAGGGTTGCTACCCCATCCATCCATATTCAACTGCATAGGTGTGAAGGTCTTCCATTGGAAGTCGCGGATGTTCACTGGTAGGTTCTTTCCACCGAAGATACCGTCCATATCGCTCGTAATATTACCCATTCCGGAGAGTCCAGAGCCGATATAAGTTGGGATGTGGAAACGAATATACTCCCACTCACCACCGGTTTGGTCGCCCGACCATACACCACCATAACGCTGTGTACCTGCCCAGCCGTCGAGGGTAATAATGAATGGACGTGCATCGCTGCCGTAGTAAGGCATGATATTAGCCACATCGGCAATACCATTGAGTCCAAAGGAATAGCCCGCACCGACCCATGCTACGTCGGTCTTCAAGACACGTACGCCTGCATCGCGCACCTCTTTAACGATGTCGCGTTGCAAGAGTGCTGGGATGCTATCGACTGGATGAAGGTTTGACTGTGTCCACAAACCAATCTCTACACCGTTCTTACGTGCATAATCGCCAAGGCTCTTGAGGTTGGCAATATTACCATCGAGGGTCGAAGTTTGCCCATATCCAGCTCCGTAACCATCGTTAGGAAGAATCCACCCAATGGCATATCGTCTTTCTTATAACGGTCGATAACGGCACGTGCAGAGAACTGATAGTTCTGCTTTTCGCCATTAAGACTTTCCTTGATACCGCCATTGTCCTTCTGACTTTCTACATATCGCTTGCCATCTTCAAAAAGGATTCCCTTGCCTTCTTCGGTTGTCTCCTTCCAATAGTCACGGTTGTAGGCATTGAGGTGACCCTCATAGAAAGCAAACTTTGGCAATAAGACCGGGTTACCGGTCAGCTGATAATAATCTTGAAGCAAAGAAACTGGGGTTGTATCAACCATCAGGAAGAGGTCGAGATAAGGCATATCGTGACTGATTGTCACCGTGTTCTTATCCGTACTTCCGAAGTCGTAGGCACCGGGAGCAAAGGTGTAAGGCATAGCAGCATAGCCCCCTGTTGACCAATAGAACGGAGCTGGCGAAGCAACACCGCCATCGGTCCAGCTGTTGGTATTGACAATCTCAATGCGTTTGCCACGATGTGAGAAGCGACCATTTTGTACACCGCCACCATAGAAATACTCTCCTGCTGCATTGGCGAGGGTAACGGTGGTGCGATTCTTTTGGAAGTCGACTCCCTTCACCTCCTTAATAACCTCCTTACCATTGCGAAGGTCGGTGACAGTCATCAGCCCTGTGCTGCGATCGAAGCGCACACGTACCTCAGCGGTTGCAACAGCCACGTCGGCATCAGTCTCATTAACGCTCAACCGTCCTGCGTTCTTGCGTGGGTTGTCAAGGAGGATACGTGCTGGAGGATTACTAACTGGATCACGAACGATACCACCCTTTGGGTCGCGAAAAAGGCGAAATACATTCTGACCATAGAAGTCTACTGTCATCACGCCACCGTCGCTATAAGTAATCTCTACCGTTGTTGGATTGATTTGTCGAATACCACTCACTGCCTTTCCGTCAGCGAACGCGGTCTCTCCCACTGCCAATAACAAGGCAGCAAGTAAAATCTTGGCTTTCTTCTTTTTCATTTTATAGATCTCGTCGCCCGTCCCCAAGCTTAGGTTTACTTGGTTTCCGAACTCCTTTTGGTTTTTAGCTAATAGTTGTTTTTGTTACTGAGTGGCAAAGATACACCATATTTTTATAAACTACAATTATTTAACTAAGATTTTTTTAACTAAAAACACGAAACTTGGAACTTGGAACTTTGAACTCTTTTTACCTTTTGAACTTTGAACATTGAGCTTTGAACTTTATGATATGAACTTGAAACATTGAACTCTTTTTACCTTTGAACTTCAAACCCTTAATGACTACGAATTTCGCTAATTTCGCTAATACTTATTACTATATAATTCGTGGCATTCGCGTAATTAGTAGTCATTAAAGGTACATATCATAAAGTTCAAACCTCAAAGTTCAAAGTTCAAAGTATAATAATTCGTGTCATTCGCGTAATTCGTAGTTAACTTTATGATTGGAACTTGGGGTTTGAAACATCCTATTTGGGACTTGAAACACAGAGGTTTTTAGCTTTTTTATGCGCTCTGTTATTACTATTCATTCATTAATTATTCGTTGTCTAAATAGGTCGTTTGGTATAAAAAAAGAGCGATTAAAGTTGACAGACTCGGAAATAATTAATACCTTTGCACCCAGAAAGATTGTAATAATTACAGAACAAGAACACAATAGATATCCAACTGACTGTCAGTGGGTATAAAAGCAATACTATTCGTAATTCGTACGCATATCATTATTATAATACAAGAACATTATACAAATACAAGAACATTATGAAAAAGAAATTTATTTGCACCGTTTGTGGTTACATCCACGAGGGAACAGAGGCTCCAGCAGAGTGCCCAGTATGTCACGCTAAGGCTGCGAAGTTCAAGGAGTTCAACCCAGAGGCTTTAAAGGGTACTAAGACTGAGCAGAACCTTAAGAACGCTTTCGCAGGTGAGAGCCAGGCACACACTAAGTATCTCTACTATGCTTCAAAGGCTAAGAAGGACGGCTATGAGCAGATTGCAGGTTTCTTCGAGGAGACAGCACGCAACGAGAAGGAGCATGCTAAGATTTGGTTCAAGTTCCTCCATGGTGGTGATATCCCTACAACAACCGTGAACCTCGCTGACGCAGCAGCTGGTGAGAACTACGAGTGGACCGATATGTACGAGCAGATGGCAAAGGATGCTATGGAAGAAGGCTTCCCAGAGTTGGCTGTTAAGTTCCGCAGCGTTGGTAAGGTTGAGAAGCACCACGAGGAGCGTTACCGCAAGCTCTTGAAGAACATCGAAGATAGCGTAGTATTCTCTCGTGAGGGCGACTGCATCTGGCAGTGCCGCAACTGTGGTCACATCGTTATCGGCAAGAAGGCTCCAGCTGTTTGCCCTGTATGTAACCACCCACAGAGCTTCTTCCAGGTTGAGGAGTCAAACTACTAAATCGACGCAATAATAATTCCATAGCGTTAGTCACATACCGTGCAAAGGTCTTTGCGGACCTTAGCACGGTTTTGTTGTAAGTAGACGAGTGAACGAGTAGACGAGTGAACAAGTTGCTTGTATCAAAGACAGAGTAACATAGTAAGTGGACAAGTAAACAAGGTGATTGTTATAAAAGACAAACTCGTTTCATGTTACCTTGTCTTTGATACAAGCAACTTGTTTACTCGTCTAACTTGTCTACTCGTCAACCATCGTAAAGATAATTCACAGACTGAAAAAAAGAAGGGCATAAATTCTATTCGAATTAACGCCCTTTTGGGCTTGCAAAAGATGCCCTTTAAGACCCTTACTAACGCCCTTTTGGAACCTTACTAAGCACCTTTAAAAACACATCATCACAACTAATTGAGAATAAAATACTTACAAAGACTCCGAAATGACACATTTTTAACCCTTTCCCCTACCCTTTCATCAACTAAAATGTAAAAGAAATTCCAAACTACGAATTGCGCTAATTACGCTAATACTTATTCTAATGTAATTCGTGGCATTCGCGTAATTCGTAGTGCTTTATTGGGAGTTGACGAGTGGACTGGTTTACGAGTTGGCAAGTTAATTGTAGCGATAAACCACAGTTAACAGTAGTAATCATAATTATGGATTATGAATTCTTAATTATGAATTATAGTAGTAATCATAATTATGAATTTGAATTCTGAATTATGAATTAACACAGGATTATGAATTAAAAAAAAGCCCCCGAAGTAAGGAATACTTCGGGGGCTGAGGGTTTGCGCTACAATGAGCGCACATAGGTTAAGGATTATTCGTATGCGCCAATCTCGCTGATAGCGAAGCAAGGATAGTCGCCTGTATCAAAGGTCTCGAGGTTGGAAAGTCTTACATACTGACACTTCACTGGAGAACTGAACACGATTGGGAATGTAGTGTCGTCATCGTATTGAGTTGTTGCGGTGGCAGTACCCATGCTTGTCCATGCCTTACCATCTAAGCTGGTTTCTACTGTGACCTTCTTAACGCCATATCCGTAGCTTGTGAAGCTGCTAAGAATACCTACACCAGACAAGGTCTTAGCACTCTTAAACTTAATGACGAACTGTGGATCATAATACAAATATGTGTAAATATAGGTATTAGGATCACCATCATTCAACTTCTTAGCATTTGAACCTCTGAGTGAAGTCAACATATCGTAGTCGGTCAGAGCAATCTGCTTGTCGGTATTGAGCGTACCAGAAGCATTGATGTTGTTGAAAGAGAAGTTGGTTGCTACTGCTACCTTCGTGCTCATCTTTGCTGTTTCAGCACCGTCAACACTCTTGATAACAACAGATGTAACGCCGTTCTTCAACATAGCCAAGTTCTTGAGGGCATCGCCATTCACCAACTTAACGACGATTGGTTCAGATACTGCTGACCCTTAGCGAAGGTTACAGATGTCTTGCTAAGGCTGATAGCGTCAGTGCTCATCACCTCTTCGCTACTATTTGCCTCAACACCATCAGATGTAGCAGCCAATGTTACTGTTACATCCTTCTCTGCTGGAGAAGAAAGACGAACATAGAACTTTGCGCTATCATTCGCCAAGGTAACAGCTGATGCAGACTTCTCACCAGCGAGCAACAACTTGTTGCCGTCACTGGTACCAGTATAGAGGTAAGCCTTCGCAGAGTAGTTCTCTTCTGCAGTTGGGTAGAGCGTGCTACCAACTTCTGGCTCGCTCTGACAAGATGCCAGTGTGGCAGCAACCAAAGAGGCTGCCAGCACTGACTTGAATACGTTTATTTTCATATTTGAGTTTCCTTTTGACTTATTTACCATCGATTCTTACGTTCTGCTCCCAGGTTGGAACAGCTACACACTTACCGGTGTTGCCGTGGTCTGTTGCATCCTTGAAGGTATCGCCCTGACCCTCGTTGAGCTTCCAATATGCCTCCAAGCCGGTGCTCTTAGCATCGCAAGCGTACATGTTGTTAGTAATCTGAGCCTGTGTACGAGCCACGGTCCAGAAGCGTAACTCGCTCACCTTCACGTTTGCCTTCAGATAATCAGTGTTACCGAAGTTGAAGCGGTTGCTGAGGTTAGTAGCCTTACCAGGGAGGTCCATAGAGTTATCAAGTGCACCGTTAACATAGAGGTAGAGCTTTGTACCTGTACAAACGAATGCGAGGTGATACCACTGGTTCTCGTTGAAGAGCTGCTTACTGTTCATCTGCGTACCCTGTGTCTTAATCTGCAGACGGTTACCCTCGATAGGAGCATCACCGAAGCGAGTATAAATCTCGCCACCATCATTACCCCATGCACCGAAGAGTGTCTGGTTGTTAAGTTCGCCAAGACCCTTACCGAGCTTGCTGATGTTCACGTTCATCTCGACAGTCCACTGTGAAAGGTCATAGGTCTGACGCATTGAGAAGTGGATGTTGTGTGTAGCGTTAATGATTGGCACAGCCTGATAAACAACCTGATCGAGAATGTAAACCATTGAACTACCAGAGTTCAGGACGTCATACTTGCCATCTTTACTCTTCAGACGGAGGGCAACAGCATACTTCTGACCACTGTCCTTCAGTGCCTGTGTCAATGGGTTAATCGTCAGTGTCACATCAGAAGAAACCGACTTACCCTTCTCAATCTTCACCTCGTTAGAAGAGAGTGAGTAGAGACTTGCAGGCAGTGGCTTGTAAGAAGTCTCGTTACGCTGGTTGTATTCAGCGAGTGCCGTTGTGTCACTTACCACCTCGAAGGTGTAGTCCTGTGTAGCGAGGTCAGAGAGACGCACGTTCACAGAAGAAGTGACAGCCGACGTACCGATAGTAATATTCTGACTTGAGTTACCATTAGTATTGGTCTGTGCGATATACGCCTGATTAGAAAGAGGCGAATATTCAGCATTCTCACAAGAAGCCAGCATTGTCAGAGAAGCCATAGCTACGGCTCCGATGAAAAGCTTAGAAATATTGTATTTCATAATTTGAATGTCTTGATTATTGGATTGATGGATTCATAATCTGGATAGCCTTGCGCAAGAAAGGATAGTTGCCTGTCTGTCCAGATACTGTATACTCGTACTCCATGTGATAGGTTCCTACACCACCCTTACGATAGGTTACGCCATTGTAAACAGGGTTCCAGTAAGCCATACCTAAGAGAGAAGGAAGGGTCTGACCATTGTCTAAGCGGAAACTTACACCACCCTTACCAGCATAGTTCTCAAAGTTCTCGCAGACGATGAGCTTATTAGCCACCTGCTCTGGTGTGAGATACTGCTGGAAGTGAGTAGCCTGAGCAGTAAAGCGACTGTTCAAATCACTGTTACCAGAAGAGTTATAAGCCTGAAGGATGAAGTAATTGAAGTATTCGCCATACTGAGCAGCCATAGCGTCAGGCTCACCATCGATAACGAACATCTTATCAGTACCAGACTTAGGACCGATGCGCTTGCCCATTGTCTTTACGAAAGCCTCCATCACCTTAGCGTTCTGCCAAAGCTCCTTATCAGTCTGGAAAGGCTGAGCATATGAAGGTTCAGCATCGAGGTCGAAACCATCATAACCATACTTAGCGATAGTGTCGCAGATAGCATTTGCATACTTCTCAGTAGCTGCAATCTGTGAAGCCTCATCGTTGCCCCATCCCCAGAACTTATGACGCCACTCTTTCCATGTGAGGTTTTTGTCTGTGTTTGTTGGAGTAATCTGGTCACCAATGTCAAATACGAGGCAACTGATGAGCACCTTTGTACCCTTTGTCTTCTGAACAAAGCGGAGATCCTTGAGCATAGCCTCTGTTGGATTCTTCCAGTTTCCCCAAAGAGAAACGAAGTCAGTACTATCAGGAAGACCCGCCAAAGAGTTCTCATGTGTAACACCAGTACCCGTCCAGTTACCGAACCAACCGAAAGCTACAGAGTGGTCAGTCTTCTTATAGTCGCGAAGTTGAGCATAGTAAGCTCAGACTTATTTGTGTGAGTAAGGTCAGCTCCGTCCTTTGCCTCTGTCTCAGTCCAGTCACTGCAGGCAGTGAAAGCCGTTGCAGCGCAGGCTGAAAGCAAGAATATCTTTATTAAATTCTTCATTTTTTATCGAATGTTTATTGTATGATAGATATCGTTTAACGCTGCCACCACATCTTGGTTGCATAGTCGTCATTACCCTTTAACAGCTGTACAGCCTTAATATAGTTTGCCTTGTTATTGGTAGCCTCATCAATATCAAATGGGATACGGTTAGCAACCTGGATGCTATAGTCTGTTGACTGTGCCAGAGGGAACACCTTTGGATAGCCTGTACGACGGATTTCGCTCCAGCCTTCCTGTCCGTTAGGGAACATTGCAATCCACTTCTGAGTAATTAGACGCTCCATCTTCTGCTCGTCAGTAGCAGAGTCGTCCCACTTGATAGTGATATTGCTGACAGCACTAACATCTCCACCGTACTCGCTGATTGGGTCAACATAATTCTTCTCGGTTGATGTGTTATCAGCCAAGTAGGCTGTTGCAGAACCTGCACCCCACTGCTCGAAGGAGAGTTTCACACCTTCTTCATAGAGGTCCTTAGCGCTTCCGCCCATGTTACTCCAGCCTACCAACGCTCCTTCTGCACGACAGAAAGCCATTTCTGAAGCCGTGAGCCATACGCCCTTGCTGTCTATCTTGATGTTTGCAGCTGAGTAAGCCTTACCTGCTGTGGTCTTATTACCAATCTTCGCAGCGGCACGACAACCGATTACTGGACGAATACCGCCCTCTACTGGGGTAAAGAACTTCGTCAGACGTGGGTCGTTGTAACCTGTGAGGAAGCTCTCAAGGTCGGCACAAGCACGGCTATCACCCCACTCTACAGATGTCTTATACTGTCCGTTTGGTGTATAAGCAATAGCGCAGTTGTCGTCATTGCTTGTAATGACACCGTCCTGTACTGCCTGTTCGCCCAACTGTTTTGCCAATGTTGGCTCAACATAACGGATGCGGATAGCAATACGGAGCTTCAAAGAGTTCGCATACTTCAACCATTTAGCCATCTTACCCTGATAAACCTTGTCTAACTCTTCAGCAATAGTAACATTAGGGTTAGAAGCAACCAATGGTTTGATAACGTCTGTTGCCTTGTTGAGGTCAGCGATAATGCTCTTGTAAACATCCTCTTGAGAAGAGTAAGCATTACCGTCAGTAGCATCAGCACCGATAGGAAGTGGTCCGTACATATCTGTAAGACGCATGAACGACTGTGCACGGAGAATCAATGCCCAAGCATAAACTGGTCCTTCGCCCTTTGTCACATTGTCAATTGCCTTGAAAGCTGACACCGTCTTTGTCATAGAATCCTTAAACGGATAGCGCACCCAACCATTAGGAGCATTGAGACGAGCAAAGTTCTTCTCAGCGAAACCATTGTTAGCATAGGTCATGTAACGACCCAAGTAGTTACCGATAAGGTCTTCGTTCATCTGGTAAGCATTCTCCTGCTCAGGGAAAGCCTCATTCTCCATCTGTACGAGGAAAGAAGAGGTTTGATAGTTGTCACGCGACAAGTCTTCGAGAGAAGCACCCGTTCCAGGACGGTTTGCCTCTTGGAATCCGTCTGTACAAGACGACATTGAGCATAGCAGCACACTTGCGAATGTACAAGCTGTGACCGCCTTATATATATTAATCTTTCATTTATATTTCGATTAAATGAGTGGTTAAATGTTTAGAATTTCAGCTTCACGTTGAAACCAAGTGTGCGAAGGCTTGGCTGCATGAGGTAGTCGAAGCCCTGATAGTAGGTACCTGTTGATGCTGTTGCCTCAGGATCGAATGGTGCCTTGTTGTAAAGCATGAGGAGGTTGTTAGCTGTCAAACCGAGTGTCAGCTCCATACCGCCCAACATTCGACGTGGGAAGGTGTAAGCGAGGTGTGCCTCTTGGACACGTGCGTTGGTTGCACTGTAGATATACTCTGACCAGATTGGGTTCTCACCACCTACTACGGCATAGTAGTTTTCAGCTGATACCAAACCATTGTTTACTGCGATACCGCCCTTGTCGCGTGCATCAGCAGATGCCTTTGATACACCGTAAGCATCCATCAACGCCTGTGTCTGTGACATTACGATACCACCGAAACGTGCGGTAACAACGAATCCCGAAGTTAAAGCCCTTCCAAGAGAAGTCATTAGAGAAACCAATGTTACCCTTTGGAAGTACTGAACCACGATAAGATGGGTTGGTAAGGTTCACCTGTGATACGTTACCATCCTTAATAGCGACATTGCCTTCTGCGTCACGCTTGAAGTCACTGGTCATATAGAGGTCGCCCATCGTACCACCCTTCTTAAGGATGATGTTAGCACCATTCAAACCACCTTGGTTGATAACCTCGTTAGGATCGTTGAGCAACTCAACAATCTTGTTGCGGTTAGCACTGTAAGTGAAGCTGGTGTTCCATGCGAAGTTGCCCCATGTATGGCCGTAACCCAATGAAAGCTCAATACCACGGTTTCTTACGTTACCAGTCTGTACATACTCAGAAGAGAATCCCTGGCTACCTGTGATAGGACGAAGGAAGGTCTGGTTGCGGGTGTTAGACTGATAAACTGTAACATCCAAAGTAAGTGCATTATTGAAGAAACGTGATGTCAAACCTGCCTCCCAAGAGTTCGTACGCTCTGGACGGAAGTTTGATGGGAACTTATAAGTTACGGTGCTATAAGTACCTGACGCTGGGTTATACTGATAACGCCATGGTGAGGTGATGTTTGGAGAGATAGCCGAACCTACTGATGCCCATGAACCACGCACCTTCATGTAGCTAATCCATGATGGAAGTGTAGCCATCTGAGAGATAACTGCTGACATACCCACTGATGGATAGAAGAAAGATACATTGTCGGTACCGTCCAAAGCTGAGTCCCAATCGTTACGACCTGTTACAGTCATAAACAGCATACTGCGCCAGCCCAACTCTACGTTAGCGAAGAGTGAGTTAATCTTGTGTGCATGGTCTGTGAAGATTGGACGGTTGTCAGCGGTTGCTGAACCGTAATCGATAGCGTTTGGAGTGAACAAGTTAGATGGTGCCTTCAAACCGCCTTGGAAACCAGTTACGTTATACTTGTTACGTGTGAACGAACCACCAAGGTTGGCTGATACTGAAAAAGTCGTTCAATGTCTTGTTGATATTGAACATCAAGTCGCCATAGAGTGAACGGTCATTCACCTTGTCATAACCATAGAAACCATACTTTGAGTGAGCAAAGAGGTTGGTTGTTGAAGCGTAACGCTTGTCTTCCTGCTTTGTACCTGCATCGTCCCAACGCAAACGACCCACAACGTCCATCCAGTCGAAAATTTTATACTTAAGACTTGCACTGATCATGTAACGGCTGCGGTTGTTTGAACGAACCATACGGTTGGCTACCCAGTATGGGTTCTGCATACTCAACGCATCACCGAAGTTCCAGTTCTGAACATTGATACCTCTTGTCACATCGTAAAGCTCGTATGTACGAACAGCGTCGAAGCTCTCACCACGTGGGAAGAGATAAACAGCGGTCAATGGGTTGAAGTACTGACCCTGAGCTGTCAAGTTCTTATCATGTTCCTTGATGTAATTGAAGTTGAAGTCGAAGGTCATCTTGTCGTGCAAGAACGTTGTTGTATTGCGGAATGCAAAGTTATAACGGTCGTAGCTGTTATTAGGAATGATACCCTTTGCATTCGTTGTACCTACTGAGATATAGGTCTGGTTCTTGTCCGTACCTGCTGTCAGAGCAACGTTGTTCTGAACGTTCGTACCTGTATTGAAGAAGTTCTTTGGCTCATAGTTACCATAGACTGATGGAGTCTTTGCGCCCCATGACTTCACTTCACCAGCACGGTTTACGTAAGAGTTCTGGAACTCTGGCATGATGAATGGGTTAGCAAACTGTGTACTGTTACTTTACAGTCACACTTACCTTGCCTTCCTTACCCTTCTTCGTGGTAATCATGATGACACCCTGCGCAGCAGCTGAACCGTAGAGGGCAGCAGCAGCAGGACCACTGAGGACGCTGATTGACTCGATATCCTCTGGGTTGATATCGGCAATACCTTCTGAACCTGGCTGTGAACTGAACGCACCACCTGAAATCTCACCCTGACTGGTGTTGTTGATTGGCACACCGTCGATTACATACAAAGCCTGATTGCTACGGGTAATTGACTTAGGACCACGCATCACAACGCGGGCTGCACCACCCATACCAGCAGAAGAAGCATTGATGTTCACACCGGCTACCTTACCAGAGAGTGAATTCATGAAGTTAGGGTTCTTAACCGTTGTAAGGTTCTCACCGCCTACCTTCTGAACGTTATAGCTCAACGCCTTCTCTGAACGCTTGATACCCAAAGCGGTTACCACAACTTCCTCAATCTGATGAGCCTCAGCCTTCAAAGTGATGTTCAATGGGGCATCACCGCTAACCTTCACCTCCTCAGTGTTCATACCGATATAGCTGACAATAAGCGTAGCACCCTTATGTGTCATAATCTCAAACTTACCATCGAGGTCGGTGGTCGTACCATGCTGCGAATCCTTCACGCGGATAGTAGCACCGATAACTGGGTCGCCAGCATTGTCTACGATAGTTCCGGTAACCTTCACGTCACCACTTGATTGCTGTGTTCCCAATACCTTTGCGGTATTTGCCTTAGTTGCAGCAACGACAACGTTCTTGCCAAAGTTGTCAGCCGAAGTGACATGACTGCTGGCAAAAGCGGTCAAAGAGCAGCAAGATAGGAAAACACTTACTGGTAGAATCTTTCCTTTTCTCATTAGTTATTTTATATTTGATAATAATCTTATTCTGACTTAGGCCTGCCCAAAAACAGATGTGGGGCAGCCTTATATATATAATAGGTGTATCCTATATGAAATGTAGGTCTCTATATTAAAAAAATGTAGGTCCCTATATCAAATAGATGTTCAAAAAGTTATCCATGCTTTCTCACATTCCCATCCGTTTTTCTTGTAGGTTCTTAATACAAAGATAACATATTACACGCAAACAATACTTATCATATATCAAATATTTAACAAAAATAAACACAAAAAGACTGCTTTTTACAAGCAAAGGCTTGTTAATTCATAATTCAAAATTCATAATTCATAATTATGATTACTGTTGTTAGCTGTGGTTTATCGCTGCAATTAACTTGTTCACTTGTCAACCAGTCAACTCGTCAACTATAATTAGCTCTGGTTTATTGCTGCAAGTAACTGGTCTACTTGTTCACTTGTCCACCAGTCCACTCGTCAACTCCCAACATGGAACTACGAATTTCTCGAATGACACGAATTATTTAGCAATAAGGATTCGCACAATTAGAGAAATTCGTAGTTCAAAGTTCAAAGTATTTTAATTTTAAAGAACCATATTTATCCGTTAGACACTCCCCTCCTTTGGAGGGGTTGGAGGAGGTTTTCTTTACATTTCGATTGTGGAAAAGTAAGTGAAAGGGGGTTAAAAATAAGTTATTCCTGCGCCCCTGTAAGTCTTTTGCTATCAGGTAGTTGCAAAAACAGATCTCAAAAGGTGCTTAATAAGACTTCAAAAGGGCGTTAATAAGCGTCTTAAAGAGCACCTTTTGCAAACCAAAAAGCCGTTAATTCGCACGCAATTTGTGCCCAACTGATTTGCCGACTGTGAAAATATTTGACAGACAGAATGAGACAAGAGACAGAATGACACAGAGACATATGCTTCAATGACATATTTTTGTTAAAGACAGAATCGACAAGCCTACGAATTACACGAATTACATTACAATAAGCATTAGCGTAATTAGAGAAATTCGTAGTTCAAAGGATAAAAGGATTCGTGTCATTCGTGCAATTCGTAGTTCATATCATAAAGTTCAATGTTCAAACCTCAAAGTTCAAAGGTAAAGGAGTTCAATGTTCAAACCTCAATGTTCAAAGGTAAAAAGGTACATATCATAAAGTTCAAAGCTCAATGTTCAAAGTTCAAAGTATAAGGATTAGTAGTTTTTATAGATGAACCCTTAACTTTTAATGCGCCTCTCCTGTCTTATTCCTTCGAATCAAATTAGTGGTCATTTCGTTAGTTTTATTTAATGAAAAAATTTTTGGTATTGAACATATACTGCACTTTAGGGTTTTACCTTTGCAGCAACCTCACGAAACAGTCTTCTCCCCAGTAGGCTGTTTCTATAGGGGGACGATGCGAATGCCACCCGACGACTTCTCCTACTGACCTACACTGCGTCACGAATAAAGAAGGTGGTAGATGATTAAAACCATTATTCTATAACAAAAAACACTAAGAACAATGATGAAGAAAGTTAATATAGTAATGAAAGCTGCCCACCTATGGACTCAAGAGGAGGAAGACCGACTGACGACAAGGATTGTTGATAACTTCTGTGATCTAATCAATAGAAGCGAGGAGGAAGGATTGTATTGGACTGGATTGAAGTGTGACCTCATCGACTTGGCTCACATGGTTTGGGAGACAGGACGACTGATGGATAAATGCGGTAGGCCAATGGACTTCCAAACCATCGTACATCATATCTGTAGGGTGCTTCATGTGCGCGAACCCTGTAACCCTTCGTCCGTCATCTCCTCTGTACGCGCCCGAAAGAATGTAAGGGTCGGTCCGCTCCGCGAACGCTACTTGCAACTAATCAGTAAGGCAAATATACAGGACCCGATGAGGTTGGAGATAAGGAAACCTCACCCCCAACCCCCTCTCCGAGAGAGGGGAGTGAAATGCGAAAGAGATAGCAGCCCCACCCCTTACCCCTCCCCCATAGGGAGGGGAGTAATCAGCGAGATACCCCTATTGGTTAGGGAGAACTTTTAGTCATTCTTTAGCAAATTGTTTCCAGCACTCCCCCTCTCTCTCGGAGAGGGGGTTGGGGGGTGAGGTCCCACATGCCCTGTCCTCTTCAATACGCCCCATGTCTGCAGCTCACCCTTTATCGCCTTGAGGTAACTCTTGAAGAGGACGTAATACATTATCCAACGATAGAAGAATCGTTGAGGGATAACCCACAGAAGTACCCACAGACGCTCGCCCTCGAAGATATAAGCCATGATAGACACACTGGCATCGATGACAAGGAAGATGAGGTAATAGAAGAATATCTGAAGGGCATTACCCGTAAAGAGGCCGATGAGCATCAGTACGTCAGCCAATGGTGAGAAGGTTGGGATGATATACTGGAAGATAAGCATATTAGGCATTGCCCATAGACCAAAACCTTTCTTAGAAGGTGCAAAGAGTGAGGAACGATGCTTCCAGAAGGCTTGCATCACACCAAAGCACCAACGGATACGTTGCTTCACAAACTGGCGGAGTGTCTCTGGTGCTTCGGTAAGTGCCACAGCATAGTTCTCGTTCTCGATGATGTATCCATGTTCATTGATACTCATCGTCAGGTCGCAGTCTTCTGCTAAGGTATCAGTTGTAAAGCCTCCCACAGCTTCAATCACCTCCTTGCGGAAGGCGCCGATAGCTCCAGGCACAACGGTGATAGCATTGATATTAGAGTAAGCCATACGGTCGAAGTTCTGACTACTCGTATATTCAATTGCCTGCCAGTAGGTAAGCATATTCCGTTGGTTACCCACCTTCACATTACCAGCCACCGCACCGACACGCTTCTCTGTGTCAGCGATGAAGTGTTTCATCAATCTACTTACCGCATCATTCTTCAACTGGGTGTCGGCATCAATACAAACGACATACTCTGAACGGCAGGCAGCAATACCATAGTTGAGGGCTGAAGCCTTTCCACCATTCTTCTTCGCAAGTACCGTAACCGTATCATCATTGTCGAAAGCCTCATGTACACGTTCGAGTGTATGGTCCTTACTACCATCATCAACGAAGTAGATATGCAGGTTAGGATAGTCTTGTTGCTTAAGCGTAGTGATGGTACGGACGATGTTTACTTCCTCGTTATAACCCGGTACGATGATAGAAACTGTTGGTGCTGTGACAGCATCAATAGGAGCATAATTACGTCGGTTCTCCGCCCGCTTCTCTCTTATCATCAGTACATACATAAATATCAGGCGCATCATTCCCAAGGCAAGGAAGACAAGGAAAAGAGCTGTGAGGAAGTCTGAGACATGATAAATCATCTCTGCTAACCAAAGGTTGGTCTGCATCGCATAGTATGCCTTACCTTTATTAATCTCTGGCATCAGTGTTTGCTTGTTCATACCTAAGTATTGTTCGAGGGAGATGAACTGATAACCCTCATGCTGCAAGGTCTCTATGATACGTGGGAGCGCATCAAGGGTAGGCTTTCGAGAACTACCACCCGCATCGTGCAACAAGATGATATGTCCGTCTTCATGGTGTACACCATCAATGACACGCTGATAGATCTGGTCGGCTGTAACGTTTGCCTGCCAGTCATTAGGGTCGATAGACTCTCCCACAAAGAGGTAATTCCTTCGACTTGCCACAATCATTGGCCATATCTCTTCATGTTCCGTTGGGTCGGCATCAGCATTATAAGGCGCACGGAAGAGGATCGTACTATGTCCTGTCACACTCTCTATCAACATTCTTGTCAACTTCAACTCTGCATAAGAGCGGCGGTCGGAGTTCTCAATCATGTTATGGTGGGTGAAGGTGTGGTTACCAATGGTGTGGCCATCCTCATATACTTGCTTTACCAATGGCAGATTCTTCTCCATCTGCAGTCCCACCATGAAGAACGCTGCAGGGACATTATACTTCTTCAGCGTACTTAGTACGGTAGGAGTCCAACGGCTGTCTGGTCCGTCATCGAAGGTAATAACAAGCTGCTTGTCCTTACATTCACCTAATCGTTGGATGGTATAAGTAGAAGGTAGGGCACGATAATATTCTTCTGAGATAAGGCGATTGTCCTTATCTATCCTTATCGAGATGTCTCCAGGGTGAGGTTCTGTTGTCACTTGGAGCACTTCGCCTGAGCCAACAAAGTTGACATCATCGGTACCGTTGAGTTGCATCAGCTGCGCAACAGACATCCTTGCCACACTCTCCCATGACATATCTTTGCCATAGAAACGCCATATACGATTGTCTTCAGTTCCCAAACGCCATAAGCCAAAGCCTGCAAGATGATATTCTGCACCAAAACGCATGATGTTAAACGTGGTGGCAGCATCGGTGAAGAACACGTGATGAACCTTTTTATCGTCGGTATTCTGATAAGAGAAGTTCACGTTATAGGTATCATCATCGAACTTTACCTTTGCATCTGCATCTTGTGCAATAGCCATTGTCTGGTCGAATGACACGGTCGTACCGCCTTCTCCATTTGCCCAATCATATCCATAGGTTGCCATACCGAGGACAATCTTATCATTCGGAACATTCTTTGCAGCCCAGTCGGTGGCCTTTTCTACCCATCGCTGCGAACTAACCGCTCCCGGCTGACTCTCAATGTTATGTTCATCATAAGCCATGAGGAAGAGATAGTCGTTATACTTCGCTAACTCCTGCATGTTATAATCCTCATTGAAAGGGGCTACGGCTTGTGTTACATAAAGCCCATTCGCATGGAAAACACGTGAGAAGTCTTTGAGCAATTCGACAAGAAGGTCGTTATCTTGAATATTAAGTTCCTCTAAGTCGAGGTTGATTCCTGCAAATCCATAGCGCCGACACGTCCCAACCATCTCGTTGATGAGCGCCATACGCTTCTTCTCGTCACGCATGATACGCCCTATCGCCTCTGGATGGAAGTCGGAGTTGTAGTTATTGGTGAGCATAGGAAGAACCGGAATACCTGTTCGACGCATCAACCGCAGTGCTTGCTTATCAATCCGATACTCAACCTTGTCGGTCTTAGGATTGATAAAAAACCACTCTGGCAGAACCATATTCAAATGCTTGATATTGTTCTTCAGGGAGATATAAGCATGCTTATCCCAGTTTACATACCATGCCGAACGCACACCGATTCGTGGATCGTCCCACTCACGAAAGTATTTCTGTGTCAGACTATCTGCCTTTCCAATAAATCGTTGTTTCTTAATCGTAGCCTTCGCATAGTTATTGTGCATCTTCTTCTCCTTGAAGAAGTCGCGGAACGACTTATAAAGCTTTGCCGTCTTGTTATCCTTGGTATAAGGTGATGACGCTGTTACTGCATTCCGATAATCGTGACGGAAAGGCATCTGAGGACTTCCTTCCAAGGCAAACATTGCCAAGAAAACGATTCCTAACAATGAGAGAATCGTAAGAATGACGCGTAAGGTCCACTTAAATAACTCCAGCGCTGACGGGAGTCTGTCTGAAAAACTTGCTTGCTCATTGTTTCTTTTCTATTAAATGAAAGCAATAATTATTGTCTATAGACATCCTTCTATAGATGATTTCTGTATCTCTAATTCTTTTTTCGGGCTTTTGTCCCACTATCTTGTTCCTTAGATATAAACGTGGGAAGTGATTTGTTTCTTCCTATCGTAATAAGCGGATGACTTCTTTCACCTATAAGAATATAAAGGTTCTACGCATAAAGTGACAATCCGTCGATTGTATCTAAGAACAAAAAATGTTATCCTTCTCGATCTTACTTCCTGTGTTTTAAGCCGTTTTTGTTTCCTACATAGAATATTCTTTTGCGCAAAGGAACGCACTGTAGTACTGTTCTTCAAAACGATTATACTTCGCTTCACAGCCTGCAAGTACTCTCCAATCTGTCATAACAAAGTCCTAATACCTTTCAGGAAGATGGAAAGGGCAAAGGATTTGCCTATTACAAGTGCAAAAGTACAATATTTCTTATAAAGACAAACACATTTATATGAAAATAATAAGCCGCTCCCGAAATATGGAGTGTGAAACTAAACGTCTTATATAATAGGCACACGGAGTCACGGAGGAGACGGAGCTAAACACAATGTCACGAAGGTGCCGACGGCACAAAGAGCGACGGAGGTGTAGCGTACAAATTCTTGATAACTATTTTGGGGTAAACGCTTTGTGTATAAATTGCTAATAGAAATGGCAAACATGCTCCCTCACTCTATGCACCGACGGTGCCTCCGTGACTTCCATTACTTTGTTTTAATAATCCTCCGTCCTCTCCTTTTCTCCGTGTGACATTGCATCAAACCCTAAACACAAGTGGCAAACCTTATCACTCCAAAAACCTGAAGACCCAAAATAATAAGCCACTTCCGAAATATGAAGTGTGAAACTAAACGTCTTATATAATCCTCCGTTCCCTCCATAACTCCGTGTGACATTTCATTTAAGCCCTAAACTTAGGCGTTTCCTTATCATTTCAAAAGTCTGAAGAACCAATAATCAGCTTCCACTAACAAAGCCTCCTCGCATTTGCTTGCCTATCGCTCCGCCCGACTTTATTCACAAAAACAATAGGATTCTTGCGGTTTTCAAGCACATCCCATTAAGAAAACTTACCTCAAAAAGTCAACTTTACACTAATCATCGCCTTTGATATATATCAAGAAACAACCGATAGAATGATATTTTTCATCGTTTAATTTTGATAATCTGAATATTATCCATACCTTTGCATTGTAATTCAAGAGAAACATATCTGATTACAAGGTTTTTAGACTTTACAGGTATTCAAGATTGCTCAGGATTATTATTGAAAAAAAGAAGATTTGTTTAGGTTAGTAATAGATTTAGGTTTTTTTAGTTATATTTTAGGTAAAGATTGTAGAAATATTATCGTCGTGAGACGGTGGTTATTCGGAGATAACGGAAGAGCAATTGCTCTGCCGTTTCTTTTTATATACCCCAAGTATAATTCAGAATCCTCTGTTAATTCATAATTCAAAATTCACAATTCATAATTGTGATTACTATTTTAATTCAGAATTCAAAATTCAGAATTCATAATTATGATTACTACTGTTAACTGAAGCTTATCACTACAAGCAACTTGTAAACTTGTCAACTCGTCAACTACCCATATCATAAAGTTCAAAGTTCAAATATCAAAGTTCAAAGTTTTTCAAAGCTAATACATGCCTTTTTAGCCTCTAAAAGACGCCTAATTGACTTGCAATAGATGCCCTTTTGGCGTCTTATTAACGCCCTTTTGAAACACAATTAAGCACCTATTCCTGCACTACATCATAATGAATTGATTTACTGCCGTTTACAAACAGGGACTTTACACGTGTTTTTCCCTTTGTTTATAGGTCTTTTACCCGATTTTATGTCATATTTTTTCAAACCATTATCCACGCAAACTTTAACCGACCACGAATTCCCCTAATTATGTAAATGCTTATTGCAAAGCTCTTCGTTTCATACGTAATCGGGAGAAATCATAAAGTTCAATGCTCAATGCTCAAAAGTTCAAAGATAATTGTTCAAAGATAATTGTTCAAAGGTAATTGTTCAAAGATACAAATCATAAAGGTCAAAGTTCAATGCTCAATTAACTGGTCAACTCGTCAACCTGTCAACTTGTCAACTACCCATATCATAAAGTTCAAAGGGCTCAGTAGAAAAAAGGTGGGGAAATTTTCTTAATTAATATATTTTTCTTTCCTTTGTATCATGGAAGAAAAATATCTATATCAGTTAGCCGAATTCGTTTTTACCCAGTGATGTATTACATTATTTCTCTATTGTTAAGATAGAGTCTGATACTTCATTGTTACGTATTTATCTTGATGAGAAGATGGAGAAAAGAACTTTCCGATGATCTTCATTTTGAATCAAAAGGCTTTATGGAAGCTGTCGAGGTGACGGACTTTCCGATTCGTGATCATAAGGTTATTTTGGTTCTTCGTCGACGTCGCTGGATAGATATTCGTACAGGTAAGAGTTTCTCTCTTCCCTTGCAGATAGATATTACAGCCTCCGGCACTCGTTATTCCAAAGAGTTCGGAGCTTTTTTAAAAGAAACGTATGGAGACATCCCCAGTGACCTGCCGTACGCTTGAGGAATTCTATCATATCAATGGACGTATTTTTTTGAGAAACAATACAAGGAAACACTAAGTGGTTACAGGTCCTGGGATCGAGTTGTCTCATGCTCAGAAGTGGCTTCTCTTTGAGGATAATATTGGTAAGAATATAGCAATAGACGAGACATCCTTGTCCAATGGTGAACTCTATACGATTATCACTAATAGGGACAAACACGGCAAGCAAGGATGTCTTGTAGCCATTGTTGCTGGAACCAAATCCTTGGATGTCTGCAAGGTATTGGATAAGATAGATGAGAAGAAACGGGAAGCCGTAGAAGAGGTCACCTTGGACTTATCCGATAGTATGCGTAAGATTGTAAGGCATTGTTTTCCAAAAGCTAAACGAGTGATTGATCGCTTTCATATACAGAAACTTGCAAGTGATGCCGTGCAACAGATGAGAATAGAGTATCGCTGGGCAGCTTTACAGCAAGCAAATGACGAGAAAGAGAATGCGAGTTAGAAAAGATAGCGTATCAACCACTGACTTTTGAAAATGGAGATACACGTAGTGAACTGCTGGTAAGAAGTAGGTACCTGTTGTTCAAATCATCGGAAAAATGGACTGATGAACAGAAGCTAAGAGCCAAAATACTGTTCAGAGAATATCCTGACATTAAGAAGGCTTACGGTTTATCACATTCGCTAAGAATGATTTTTGCTAAGAATACTATCAAAGATGCAGCCAGACTATCATTGGCAAAATGGTATAATAACGTCGCAGAAGCTGGCTTTCATTCCTTTAATGTCATTGCTGCGACTTTCTACGAGCATTACGAAGACATACTTAACTTTTATATTAACAGATCTACAAACGCTGCTGCGGAATCCTTCAATGCAAAAATAAAACTATTTAGGGCTAACTTAAGAGGAGTTGTAGATAAAAGTTTCTTTCTTTTTAGACTTGCCAAACTATATGCCTATCCCCACTAAATATCTACTGTCCCGTTCAAAGTTCAAATCTCAAACTTCAAAGGATAAAAAAAAGGAACACTCTCTCGAGTATTCCTTTTGTGATTCCGACAGGATTCAAACCTGTAACCTCTTGATCCGTAGTCAAGTGCTCTATTCAGTTGAGCTACGGAACCATTATTATGGTCGCACAGATAATGATTTAGTTATCATTTCTGAATTGCGAGTGCAAAGGTATTGCTTTTTATCCGTTCTACCAAATGTTTAGCAATCTTTTTTATTATTTTTTTTCGTCTTCATCGTGTAAAGTGGGGAGCGAGATGTGATAACCCACTGCAATAAAACGAATTAAACAGATTGCAAGGAATGTCACAATAACTGTTATCGGAAGTGGTAGTCCGAGCGAGAAGAGTGCCCAATAGATGAGTCCGCCACCCACACTTGCCACGGCGTAGATCTCTTTGTGGAAGATTACGGGGATATTGTTCAGCAATATGTCACGGATAACACCACCTGCCACACCAGTGATACAACCCATGATGACGGCTACCCAGAAGGGGTGTCCTAATGCGATTGTCTTCTGAATACCCGCAATAGTAAAGAGTGCCAAGCCAAGTGTATCGAAGACGAACCACGCATTGCTAAGGCGTTGAATCCACCTACGCGACAAGATGACGAGGAAGAGCGCCAGACCTGTACAAAGAACGTACATGATGTTTGCCATCCAGAACGGGCGTACGCCTAACATAGTGTCACGAATCGTACCGCCACCAATAGCGACGGCAAAGCCACATACATAACCTCCGAACCAGTCGAAGCGTTTCTGTGCGGCATGGCGGATGCCCGATATGGCAAACGCAAACGTTCCGAGAAACTCCAGTATCACCTGAAGTGTACGGACAAGATGTGGATCGGTGTAGATCGTATTTGAATAAATAAAAGCCCCACCCCGACCCTCCCCGAAAAGGGGAGGGAGAAAGCTCTCCCAACCCCTCCGAAGGGAGGGGAGTGCAGATAGCTATGGGTGGTACTCTAAGTTGATGCAGCTAACGAGCATAGCTTACATGGAGGGATAAGTAATTATAATATGTAAATCAAATTTCTTTATTACTCCACAATGAGAAGATAGTCTTATTAGACCATGATAAGAAGATAGTCTTATTACTTTACCAAGAACATACAGCGAACCTTATCCTATTTGCCTCCCTCCCCCTTCGGGGAGGGTCGGGGTGGGGCTTTAGGGCTTGGGGCTTCTTTTTACACCACGTTCTGTGGTTCCCCTGCTATAAACTTCTTAATATTCTCAACGCAGATAGCCATTAGGCGCTCACGTGCCTCACGTGTTGCCCACGCAATATGTGGAGTGATGAACGCATTAGGCTGACGGAAGAGCGGATTGTCAGCACGAGGAGGTTCCTCAGTCATTACGTCGGCACAATAAGCACCGAGCTGACCACTCTCAAGAGCATCGGCAACAGCCTGATCGTCGACGAGTCCGCCACGTCCGGTATTGATAAGGATAGCACCACGACGCACCTTCTTCAGTGTCTCGGCATTGATCATACCCGTGTTCTCCGCTGTCAAAGGACAGTGCAAGGTGATGACGTCAGACGTACTGAGCAAGCCTTCAAGGGTTGTCTTACGGATACACTCTGGTAGGTCGCTGCTGTTCTTGCTGGTGCAAGCTGAGATATCCATACCCAGTGCATGTGCTATCATTGCCACCTTCTGACCGATGTTGCCCAAGCCAACGATACCGAGTGTTTTACCAGCGAGTTCCATGAGTGGTGTGTCCCAGTAGCAGAAGTCCTGCTGCTTGCTCCATTCGCCACGGCGCACAGCCTCAGCATAATGGTCGACATGTGTGGTTGCGTTCAAGAGGAGGGCGAAGACATGCTGTGCAACGCTATCCGTACTATATGCAGGGATGTTGCATACGACAACGCCACGCTCGCGTGCAGCTTCAACATCGATATTGTTATATCCTGTTGCTAACTCACCGATATACTTCAATTGTGGCAATTGGTCGAGTACTTCACGGGTGATATTTATCTTATTGATAAGAATGCCGTCCGCATCCTTAGCTCGCTCAATAACTTGTTCCTGACTTGTGCGCTCATAGATAACGCACTCTGCTATTTCCTTTATTGGTTCCCATGAAAGGTCACCAGGGTTGACTGCATGGCAGTCGAGAATTACTATTTTCATGTTTGTTGGGTGTTAGGTGATGGGTGTTGGGTGTTAAATGTTGGGTGGTGATGATGTGAGATATTGGCTGATGGGTGGTAGGTGTTGAATGGTGAGTGTTAATGATTACCTTTCATCCCATCTTATCCTATTTGCCTCCCTCCCCCTTCGGGGAGGGTCGGGGTGGGGCTACCAACTCATCCGGCATATACTGTTGCTCGACATAATGTCCCGGATAATCGTGTGGATACTTATATCCATCGCTATAACCGAGGTCCTTCATTAGTTTTGTCGGTGCATTGCGAAGGTGGAGGGGAACAGGGAGGTTGCCTGTCTGGCGCACTAACTCTATCGCTTTATTGATGCCTACGTATGCAGAGTTATCTTTCTTCGACCGAGCTAAATAGACTACAGCCTCAGCCAATGGGATTCTGCCTTCGGGCCAACCAATCTTCGTCACAGCGTCAAAGGCTGCATTCGCTAACAATAGGGCGTTAGGATTGGCGAGACCGATATCTTCTGCCGCACTGATTACGACACGACGCGCAATAAACTTTGGGTCTTCGCCACCTTCTATCATGCGTGCCATCCAGTAGAGTGCTGCATCAGGGTCGGAGCCACGAATCGACTTGATGAATGCCGAGATAATATCATAGTGCATCTCACCATCCTTGTCATACGCTAATGGATTCTCTTGCAGCCGCTCCTCCACCATTTTATCGGTTATCACAACATCATCGCCCCCCTCTGCTGCGATGATTAAGTCGAGTATATTCAACAGCTTACGTGCATCACCCCCACTGTATCGCAGGAGCGCCCCCGTCTCATGCAGTTCGATATTACGCTTCTTCAGTTCCACATCCTCCGTAATGGCTCGATGTAACAGCTTCAGCAAATCGTCTTTCTCCAACGACTTCAGCGTATAGAGTTGACAACGAGAGAGCAACGGACGAATCACTTCGAACGAAGGGTTCTCTGTTGTTGCACCAATAAGCGTCACCGTTCCCCTTCTCTACCGCACCCAAGAGCGAATCTTGCTGCGACTTTGAGAAACGATGGATTTCGTCGATAAAGAGAATCGGTGAAGCGGAATTGAAGAAACGACCACTCTGTGCCCTTTCAATAACATCGCGCACATCCTTCACACCACTCGTCACGGCAGAAAGCGTATAGAACGGTGTCTCTAAGCGATTAGCGATAATCTGTGCTAACGTAGTTTTGCCCACGCCCGGTGGTCCCCAAAGGATAAACGACGCAATACGCCCCGAATCGATCATACGTCGGAGCACAGCCCCCTCACCAACGAGGTGTTCCTGTCCGATATAATCGTCGAGCGTGCGTGGTCGCAATCGTTCTGCCAATGGTTCCATATCTCTTCCTCTTTTATTATTGTTACAAAAGTACTGAATTTATCTCTAATAACAAAGAATGAAAGAAAGTTCTTCTGAAATATGGAGCGATAAAATAAGCCTACTACATGATAATTAACATTACAAAAATACAAGCCATAAGTTTGTATTTTGATAACACTACTGCTTTAATGTCTTTCTTAAACCCAAATCTCTTAGTTTGCAAGCTGAATTACAAACTTAGAGATTTGGGTTTAACTTTATAGATAAATTTAATAAAGAGCAAAAGCAGGTTAACAAATCTGCAATTCTTAGTAGAGAAGAAAAGGTTTCTGTACCTTTGTACACATAAAACCAAATGACTTTTTACAATGAAACTTCCCAAATCAAAGTTACTTATTGCTGTCGTATGTTTAGTCCTTCCACTTTTGTTTGCTTCATGTTCAAAAGATGAAGAAAGCGCAAACGACCCCATGCCCTTTGTTCCTATCGAACAAAATGATTTCACAGCTGATATCCTGCAACCTAATATTAATTATTCAATTCCTATCCAAAGAGACGATGCTGACGATTTCTATTCTAAGGCTGTGGGCACCTACGAGGGTACGCTAACCGTTTATGACCCTAAAACCAAACAGGTAATTCCTTCTAATTTTGATAATCATGTAAGCGTCCAACTCGAATTAGACTCATATAAGTTTAAACTGAATCCTGTTCCCCTTCCTTTTACATTATATGCGTTAAAGAAGGACCAATATGCTTATGACATACTATACAAAATAATCAAAAATAAAACTTGGTGGAAGGAAGACAAGCTACGTGATGATCCCACAGGACTCATAGGAAGAAACAAGAAGAATCCTTCAGAAGTGGCATTCCAATTGTATAACCCATATAAGTTATTCTCACATTCATTATATTTCCAGCAGGATCGTTATGACTTGGTTCGATTGATTTTTTTAATATCTGTGGAACTATCAACAATACAACGAAAGAAATGACGGTTTACATAAAGCCTGTGGGTGCCTTGTTTCATGACGGTATGGTTATAAACAATAAAATAAAAGCCGAATTCAACGACGTTTATTTTATATGCAAATTAAAGAAGACAGCATAGGATAAACTGACATCTCTTTTAACAAAAGAATAAACAATGAATAAAGAATAGATTATGGATAAAAAGAACAAATACAACCTACTCGTCGCTCTTTTCCTACTGTTAGTAGGCAGCTTTGCTGTTTCATGTTCGAAAGACGATGACGCTACGACAGACAACACCTCTAATTTTGCACCTATCAGTAGAGAAGAAGCAGTTAAAATACAGAATTCTTTACCCGGTACGTATAAAGGTAATGTGCATGTTTACGATCCTTCAACCAAGAAAAATTATTATTCCAATTCAAGGCTTGACCTCGACTCTCTAATCATATACGATGACCGCAGAATTATGTATAGCCTTTTAACATTGCCACGCGACACGTATGAGCAGTTACACAATATTGGCAAAAATGGGACAAACGATACACTACCAGGGATATTTACTCAACGAGACGAAAAGAATTATTTAGGACTTGAGGGAATTCGTTTCAGCAGTCGCAACCAACAAGACAGTTGCGTATATCGGTTTGAAGTATCACAAGGGATAGTTGACTTTATAGACCGAGGTCACAAAACAAAAAAAAATAGGATACTTACAACTTATTTTAACGGCTACGGATATTATAATGTAAAAACAAGTAAGCTTAAAATTTATCTTCTTCCTTACAATGCATACGCAATACCATATTATGATACCTTTCAAACCACAAGAATTCCACTCACAGGAAGATATCTGGTTTATGAACTCACAAAGGTTCAATAAGGAGGACTGGTCCGTAAACTTTTGTTGGATAATTTCATAACCTAAAAATCAAAAGGGCGTTAATTCCATTCGAATTAACGCCCTTTTGGCTTGCTAAAGATGCCCTTTAAGAACCTTAATAACGCCCTTTAGGGACCTTAGTAAGCACCTTCAAATCCGCACTTCGATAACTACTTGAGAACAAAATACTTACAAAGGTAACAAAAAAGCTGATTTTCGACTCTATTCCTCACCTTTTCCTGACCCTAAATGTAAAATAAATTCAGACTACGAATTTTTACTTTGAACTTTGAACATTGAACATTGAACTTTATGATATGTACCTTTTACCTTTAAACTTTGAGGTTTGCAAGGATTCGCGCAATTCGCGTAATTCGTAGTTCAAATCATAAAGTTCAAAGTTCAAACCTCAAAGTTCAAAGTTTGCAAGGATTCGTGCAATTCGCGTAATTCGTAGTCATTAATGATACATATCACAAAGTTCAATGTTCAATGTTCAATGTTCAATGTTTTAAGCGTATTGGATCATCATACTGCACCTGCAGTTGGAGGAGTTGTTTCTTAAGGTTCTTTGTGAGCTTCTCCGTACCTGGTTTACCATAGATATTATGCATTTGGTCAGGGTCTTTCTTTAGGTCGTAGAGTTCCCAAGCATTGATATCATTGTAGAAGTGCATAAGTGAATAACGCTTCGTACGAATACCATAGTGACGGCAAACAGAGTGCTCGGCAGGGTATTCGTAGTAGTGATAGTAGAGCGACTGACGCCAGTTGGCAGGCTTCTTACCCTCAAGGAGTGGGAGGAAAGAACGGCCCTGAATGTCAGAAGGCACCTTTGCACCAGCTACATCGAGGAAGGTTGGGGCATAGTCGATATTCTGTACCATCTCTTTGACAACCCCATGCTTACCGCCCGGATAGTAAACCAACAATGGTGTGCGGAATGACTCTTCATACATGAAACGCTTGTCGAACCATCCATGTTCGCCCATGTAGAAACCTTGATCAGAGGTATAGACAATCATTGTGTTGTCAAGAAGACCATGCTGGCGCAGATACTCGATGACACGACCGACGTTGCGATCGACAGAGTGAATCACACGCATATAGTCGTGCATATAACGTTGATACTTCCATTCAGCGAGTGCCTTACCAGAGAGTTTGTCTTCCTTAAACTTCTTGATGATTGGATCATAGTAGCTATCCCACTGCGCACGCTGTGAAGGTGTCATACGTTTGTAGTTGCCACGTCCCCACTGCTCGAGACCTGTAGTGGTGTGAATCTCATTCTCCTTATCTGCCATCTTATTATCGTAGACGAGGTCCATGTCCTTTATGATACTCATCTCCTGCTTCTGTGCAGCCAAACGACCAGCATAGTCATCATAGAAAGTCTTAGGCAACGGATAGGTCACATCGTCATAGAGGCGAAGATCGCAGGTATCAGGGTTCCACACACGGTGAGGCGCCTTGTTGTGCATCAACAGACAGAAAGGCTTGTTCTTGTCGCGTTTGTTCTCCATCCAGTCAATCGCCATGTCGGCAATGATGTTCGTCACATAGCCCGGACGGCGTATCTTCTTACCATTGCTGAGGAAGTCAGGGTTATAGTAGTCGCCCTGTCCGATAAGGATATCCCAGTAGTTGAAGCCTGTTGGCAGTGAGGTGAGGTGCCACTTACCAATCATTGCTGTCTGATAGCCCTGCTTCTGGAGCAACTTAGGGAAGGTCTGCTGACCGCCATCAAAGGTCTTAGAGTTGTCCGTGAAGCCATTAGCATGGCTGTGCTTACCGGTCAGCATACACGCACGTGACGGACCGCTGAGGGAGTTGGCAACGAAGCTCTCTTGGAACTTCACACCATTGTCAGCCAACCAGTCGATGTTAGGTGTGTTGATGAAACGCTTGTCGTAAGCACTGATTGTCTGATACGAATGATCATCGCTCATGATGAAGACGATGTTCATCGGTTTCTTCTGCGCTTGGGCAGGAACGAATGCACCCATTGCAATCGCTCCTGTCAAGCCGTATAAAACTTTATTTTGCATATATAATAAATTGGTTTATCTCTACCTGTAGCAGTATAACACATGCTTCCTTATACCCAGGAAGACAGTAGTAGATTTAGACATAATTACATTGATTTAGGTTTACAGGTGCAAATATAACACTTTTTTTATGAATTCAAAATTCAAAATTCATAATTATGATTACCGATGTAATTCAAAATTATTCGAACGGAGTTCTCATCAGTATGCTATAGTTATGGCTCTTCAGCAATTTGGAGTGATACCGTTTGAAATTAGAACTTTGAAGATAGGTCACACAGAGCAAAGGAGAACACAGAGGTTTTATATAGCAGAAATCGTTAGGCACAGAGGCACCGTTGGTGCGTGGAGGAACAGAGGATACCCCCAATAGGTCATTAGAACCTAAACAGATTGTGGTCTAATAAAATTTAGTTTAAACTTTTTTGAAAATAATTTCAGATAAGTTTGCTATGTTATCTTTTTTGCATATCTTTGTTGCCGAAATAAACAATTACGAAGATAAAAACCTAAATAGATTTCAAATTCCAACAGCCGACGGCTATCCAGAGCTAAAAACTGCTATAGGCTAAAGAACTCGACACAATACTGCTTAAGAAAGAAGCTAACTATTTTTACTGATATTAATTCTATAAACAACTATAACAATGAGAAAAACTTATCTTGCTTTGAGTTTGGCAATATGCTTAACCTCTGCACCACTCAGCTCCTACGCACAGTATTCTAAGGCAAAGGCAACTGTTGCCAAAGAGAGTGAGACTCAGAAGGAGAAGCAAATGTTCACACTTGGTTTCTACAAGACCTATATGAACAGCCTTATCTATCAGCTCTCAGACCTTTACATGGTAATTGCAAAGAAGTTTGTAAGTGAAAACGTATTGAAAAAAAGTGAACAGACTGATGCTGACGTACTTCTCGATGCGCAGGACTGTGTAGAGGAGAATCTACGTACACTGAAGGTTGTTCCCCTGAACAATGACTGGCTCCGTGTTTCATTCTTGTGGACTTCGAACTATAAGAAGGTACCTACAAAGCACACTGTGGTTTATGTTAAGGTGAAGGAGCAGGGCAACTCATTTATCATCGAGGATGCTACTACTGTGAAGCCAAAGCTGACCAAAAAATAATTCATAATTCACAATTCATAATTCATAATTCATAATTATGATTACCGGTGTTGGCTATGATTTACCTGAACGCACAGGCGGACACGTCAACTTGTGAACTCATAAACTTGTGAACTCATAAACTAACCAAAAGGGGTATCTCGCATTTTACGCCCCTCCCTATGGGGGAGGGGGAGGGGAGGGAGGGGCTGGTTGTAGATGGCATAATATTGGAACAAATTGGATTTTTAATTATTAATTTCTAATCTAAATTTGAATATGAAGAGAATTAAGAACATTGTTTATGCTTGTCTTTTAGCATTCCTATTCTGTAATCCTACATGTGCACAGAATGATGTGAAGATTACAAAGGTGGGTAAACTCGTTCAGGAGTCCCTCCCTTCAACTTGGGAGCGCGACACCTTTATGACCTATTACATTGCTGCTGATGCGAATAGTACGGAACGCTTTATCAAAGAAGGAAACTGGAAGCCCGCTTATGAGAAACGATACACACCTTACAATAATGTGTCACTACCTTTAATCGACGAATGCTTTACTAAGTCCATAAGTGCGGTTCTTACAGAAGAACAAAAGAAACTCTTAAACCTCATTGGAAAGAAAAGTAATATTATGTGGTCTAAGTTCTATGTCTTTATAAATAGCAAGAAGAGGTTTGTAAAGATAACCATGATGAATAGTACCGCAAAACACTTAACCCAAGAGCAGATTTATGAGATTCTCCGTTTATACAGTAAGTGTGAGCTACCAATACATCCTGTAGTGGGAGCGTTTAAAGAAAAAGAATACTATATTACAGGGGCAAATTTCAGAAGAATAAAATAATAGTTCGAACAGAGTTCTCATCAGTACGTCATAATTATGATTACTTTGTTAATTCATAATTCACAATTCATAATTATGATTACCGCTGTGGGAAAAGTGAAAAAGTAAAAGTTCAAATATCAAAACTTAAACATCAAAAGTCAAAGGTCAAACATCAAATTAAACAAATCATAACGATATGAAAAAGCTAATTTTATTCTGTTGCGTACTCTTTGGAGCAAACGCAATTTCCAAAGCTCAGACAACAAAATGTGGAGTTTATCAACTCATTAACACAAAGGAAAGTAAGAATGTTCTCAAAGACCACAACATCGTACTTGAGAAGGGTGAAAACGGTAAAATCTCTGGTAGATTCTATGGTACCACAGACGACTTCATAGATGCCCGTGAAGGCTATCTCCCTGGTCATTTTGTAGCACCAATGGAGAATCTCCGAGTAACAAAAGATAGTATCTTCTTCACTATCAACGTGGCGCACAAAGACCTCTTTAAGAATCCTATCCCTCGCAACGTGAAAACATCCAAAGCCGCTCACAACCTCAAAAGAGCTGCGTGGAAGAGTGGCTGGATAGGCGACAACCTACAGCGTAGCTACGCTGCTGCACTTGGAAAGGGCGTTATTAGGTTTTAAAACCTCACCCCCGCCCCCTCTCCGAACCAGCGGTCACTGACCGAAAGGAAGTAATGGAGAGGGGGAGTGAATAGCTCAAAGGATTAAACTCAAATCATAAAGTTCAAAGTTCAAAAGTAAAAGAGTTCAAAGTTCAAACCTCAAAGTTCAATGTTCAAAGTTCAATGTTCAAAGTTAACAGTCTTATCCTGTGTTATTTGGAAGGTTTTTCTCTCTGGAATTGCCTCTATCACATATGCCATACCTGGTCGGAAATTAAAGCTCATCACCTTTTGGTAGATTACGTTACGTGTATTGCGATTTGCAAGAAAACGATCCTCATAGAATTCAAACACAACTTTGTGTCTTCCTGCAGTAATAAAACGTCCATCAAACCATGAGAAACTTACGCCACGACCATAAGCAATATCATCCATTTCGCTTATTGAAACGCACATATTCTTAGAACCTGCATTCCACGAGGAAAGGAAAAGCCTGCTATACTTGGGATTACGACGGAGCCAAACACTTTTCTCGTATTGAAAAATACCTACTATCACAGCTACCAATAGAACTGTCAGAATTATAGGTAGATATATGTACATATTCCCAGAACAGAGCTGGTTTATTTCTCTATTAAAAATGGTAAAATAAGGGAACGAACCAAAGTAACCTAATAAGGCTATAAATACCCCCAAAATACTCCTTACAGGAAGGGTCTTGATACTGGGTAAAGTATGAAAAGGAGAGAAACGATAAAAAAGATAATTTATCGCATAAATGATGCCTAATATTGCGAAAATACAAACAACACTTACAGCCATTGATTTCATTCTGTATATTCCTTTATTAATTCACAATTCATAATTCACAATTCATAATTATGAATACCGATGTAAACTGTGATTTATCGCTGTAATTAACTTGTAAACTTGTCCACTCGTAAACTACCCTCATGATTACTACTGTTAACTGTGGTTTATCGCTGCAATTAACTTGTTCACTCGTAAACCTGTCTACTCGTAAACTACCACTTATGATTACTACTGTTAACTGTGATTTATCGCAACAATTAACTGGTCTACTCGTATACTTGTCTACTTGTAAACTTCTCAATACTTTAATTTAGAAATAACCACCAACTCTTAAGAAGAAGGTATTATTCAACTTCTTTTTAGGATAGAAATCGTCAAATGCCTTCCCTTGGACTGATATCTTCCGATAGGATGAGTAAACATCAAAATCAGAAAGTCCATAACCAAGAGCAACGAAAATATTATTACTTTCGACCCTAACAGTAGGGCGCATATCCCAAAAGCACCACTGCATATTGCTTGTGTATATGTTTTTTTGATGTGATTTTTGTGTTGTGGTATTGATATATTTTACAGAAACGAGAGTAAACGGAAGCTGGAACATTACACCAAGGTCTACTCCGAGTTTGAAAGACCAGCTTCCCACTTGAGCTATAGTAGGGCTATTTATTGATAACGAAGGCTCTAAATAGATATTCTGTGGTTTACTATCCTTTTCTGATAACCTCCAAGAATCCCACTCCTCATGATGAAGTTCTGACTGCGGGATATGATTAGCGTGCCATTGCTTATAATATCCAAAAGAAGCACCCACACCAATACTTTTGTTCAAGTAATATTGATAGGTTAGTCGAGTATCATAAGCCTGATTTGTCATAATACCTGCACTCATGGATACTTCATGACGAGCATTCTCCCCTTGCGCCATGGCACACAATGGTAAAAAAGAAATTAAATAAATAATATTCCTAAATTTCATTTCGTTCAATAATTCCTTATCTGTTATGAATCATAATTACCTCTATTGACCATGTTTCCCTAAACATATAGTAAACACGTCAACTACCACTCATGATAACTAATGAAAAACTGCAGGCTTATCGCTACAATTAACTTGTCTACTCGTAAACCTGTCTACTCGTCAACTCACACAAGGGATATCTCGCATTTCACGCCCCTCCCTATGGGGGAGGGGTCGGGGGGGGCCAGTTGGGACTGTTGGTTTGTTTTGTTGTTTTGTTGTTTTGTTGCTTTGTTGTTTTGTTGTTTTGTTGTTTTGTTGTTTTGTATTTTTAGTTTTTACAACAAACTCTCTCCAAATATCGCGTTCTTAATATCCTTCTCGTGTTCGAATACGAAGCGAGCAACGATGGCACTCAATAGGGCTGTTGAAGGAAGTTTCACACTCGTAGCAGACTTCAGACGGTCGAGGACACCCTTGAGATCTGAGTCGATGTAAACGGTTGCCAGACGAGAGTCGCGTGCTTTATAGTCGCGTGCTAAGTCGAGGAAAATCTGCCAGCTATCCTCACCGCTATCCTTTGCAAGAGAATATTCACGTGCTAACTGTCTGCCCTCCGCCTTTGGGAGCTTCTTTGCTGCTGGTGCAGTACGGTCCTTACGATCAGTGCCCTCTTGTTTTGGCTCTACACGACCAAACGGACTTGCAGGGGTCGTTGGTGCTGCTGGCTCGTCAATATCTCCAATAGCTTCAGCATACTCCTCTGGCTGCTGTTCCTCAACCTGAGTACGCACCTCCTGCTCAACATTATTCGTATCATACTGTGCAGGCTCGTTAGCTTCCTGTTCATCCGTCGTCGTCTCCTCTGAATTAGTAGTAGGATTTGGTCTTGCACTCTTCTGTACGCTATGTGCCAAGTCGGTCATTGCACCAGGCATCATAACCATTGTTTTCTTCTTCTTAGCCATTGTATCTTATTTCTTTGTTTTTACTTTATTATATATAAACGTGGGACCTTATCATTTCCTTTCACTTGGTGTGTCCCCTCGTCATCGTCTCTCCCCTATTGCACCCTCTTGAAGTCTTCTCGGTTAGCATAGTCTGACATCGTTTGTCTAACCAATTTTATTAGATTTTATTTGTCTAATCTTTTTTATCAGACCCTATTTATCTAACCAATTTTATCCAACTTCATCCCGTTAGGCACTCCCCCTCTCTGCAGGAGAGGGGGTAGGGGGGTGAGGCTTTTTTTTTTTTACTTCATCCTCCTCAGCATATAATCAAACGCCTTCTTCACCGCATCACGCTGTGTACCGAGCAATTCGAAAGTGTTTGTACGCTTCAGTGTTGCACGACTGTTGACAACCGGTGTGACACGTCCGAAGTTACCAAACACCTCGTCAGTTCTGCGCCACATCTCCTGCTCCTCAGCCGTACCGATACGTGGGTCGATGCGGTTTGGAACGAAGAAGAGCTGTGCTGTCATCTGTGGGTTATGTTCACGAAGCACGTTAAGCACCTGAACGAATACACCCGTTGAGTCTAACGCCTTATCCTCATATTCGTAAGGACAAACGATGTAGTCAGCACCCACGAAGAGCGGAGCAAGACCGTCCTCGCTGATATTACCAGGAGAGTCAAACAATACGAAACCTTCTACCTGTGAAGCTGAGTCAACCAGTGTCTGCATTGTCTCGACATCGGTCACATCGAAGTCCTGAACGTTATAAGGTTCTTCCTCGCCCTCATAGATCAGCTTGTCCTTTCGACGCTGCATCAGAATCGTCTTCTGCAAGTCGGTATCGATGATACATACGTCCTTACCCTTTGCAGCGAGATAATTGGCAAAGAGAATGCACAGCGTGCTCTTCCCTACTCCACCTTTCTGATTTGCAAAAACAATCTTCTTATTCTTCATTGTTTATATATTTATATTTTTAATTTCTTATCTTTTTCTTTATTTACGTATTTACGTGTTCGAATATTTATATTTTCATTCGTTCACTTGTTTACGTATTAATCGCCTTTGCCGTTTCCTCATTCGAGGTCTTGCAAGTTGGCTGCCTCTCCCCCACTCTGCTCTTTGTGTCGATTCTCTCTTTCTTTGAGCGAGGAAAGGACTTTTCAATGGTTTTCTCCTTTCAATTTATCTTTTCGCGCCTTTTAAACGCTATTTCCTTCTCTTTCATCAACAAGTTTGATAGTGTTGAAAATAACTTTTTGTTACTTATATCTATCTTTTTACCCACCTTTTCATCAAAGCAGATTACATTTTACTACATAGACATAGCATAACGCTTTCCATCTGTCAATTCTCCTCCACTTCATCAGGGCTCATTTCTGCAATATTTTTTATTCTTCGTCCCTCTACCCACAAATTCTCAAGTTATGAATTACTTTTTTCTGTCCCGCTCATCTGAGAAACTCATCTTTTTAGTGACTGAGGCTTCAGACGAGCTGAAAGCAACGAGTTGTGAGTAAATTCTTAATCCATCTTTTTAGTCTTCAGCTACCATTGCCGTCTTCAACACGCAGAATGGAATCAGAGTAAGAACGAAGGTTAACAGAGAGGTTATAGTAGAAACATACGTAATCTCTGTCATCGTCGCACCGCTAACCCATGTATATACAATAAAGTATGCGAAATCTATCAACCATGCCAAGGCTTGACAGCCAAACAAAGATGCACCAAACAAACGAATCTTACCAGCATAAGTACGCACTAACTGCACACACAGAACTAACTTCGTAATAACAAACACAAGGAAAGCTACTTTCGAGAAAGTTGTAAAATATGATGGTAATCCACCATGAAGCATTGCCACAATTTCCTCCTCTTGAGTAAAAAGGAACTGTGGTAAAGCACCTGCAAGAGCTAAGCAAAATATAAGCACCATCATAATAGTGACGGTCAACTGTGCAGCCTTATCACCATTCTTATTTAAACATCTACGAAACACCTCCAGCATCGCTAACTTTGTCACAGCAATGACAAAATACTCAATAGCACGAATAAAGCTATTCGACTGCACTGTCGCAAAAGCATTCGTAAGAACTCCCTGCCCAGCATTAGGAGCAGATGTCCATCCATCGATCAGATTGAAAACACTAAAAGCAACGAGCAAGCCCAAGCTCCAATTTAAAACCTGACCTTCTTTAGGTGTAATAGAAAAAGCCTTTAAATTCATATATATTTATATAAAGGTTGAATTAAATAAATACGCACATATTGATGTGGTTATATTTTTTTATACTTGCAAATATACATCTATTTATCGAAACAAGCAAATACATCTAAACATTTTTTTAATGAGAAAAATAAAAAAAGATAAGAAAGCAAAAATGTAATAAAAATATTTACCCTTTTACTTTTTTTAATCTTTATATATATTTACGTAGATGCATATACACAAAAAGAGATAAAGAAAAAGAAGAAAAAAATCATCAATTAGAAAAAGAAAAAAATAAAGAGTAAGATGAAATATAATCTATATTTATATATTTATATGTATAATAAGATATAAAGCAAAAATAAATCCGATATATATTTACATTGTTATATATCTTTGTAATTAACGAATTGAAACATTTAAATAATAAAACAAACAAATAAAAAAAGCAAGACAAAAGAAAAAAAAGTGAGCGTAAAAAGGAACAAACATATAGGATCAGAAAACTACATTTGAAGAAAAAAAGGAAGCATTTGCAAACGATAAAAGAGAAAAGCTAAAAAGCCAAAAACGCGATGAATCCGAATAAAAAAACGCATAAACATATTTAATCAAATATATAAAAACATAGAATCCTAATAATCAATAGGAAAAAGCAAACAACAAAAGCACAAAGAAAGCCTATCATATAAAAATCAATAAACAGATAAACATAAAAACAACGATTTCATCGAGAGGTAAACAACAAAACGACTTTTAGACAAACAAGAAAAAGAATATCCATTGAAACAAAAGAGGAAAAAGCAAAAGAAACAGAAAAAAATAAAAAAACATAAATATGCGTTTAAGTAAATATACATAATATTGATATTCTGATATTTACAACGCATTAGGAAGAAAAATAATGCAAAATAAAAAAATATAATGACCGTTTAATACAAAGACATAAATAAGAAAACGCACAGAAAAAAAGAAAACGCTTGGCAAATAGAAATTGAAAGCGACAAAATAAACAAACAAAGAAGGAACCACAAAGAATAATCTAAATAGTAAAAGTGAGAAAACTGATAAGATAAACAAAAAGTAATAGAAGCAACTAAAGAATACAGATAGGGGTAAAATAAAAGACACCAAGAAAGCATGACTATATTTATATATTTACTTATTCAAGAGCAAAAGCAAAAACGCAATCTTATATTATTTATATATTTCAATATTTAATTAATCATGTAATTATGTATGCTAAAAACATATTTATATATTTATTAAACATAAACACACAAAAAAATAATATTACATGGTTATATAAATATAGATTTATATTATAACACATTAAACTAAAAAAAGTCAATTACATAAATAATAAACGAAAATAAAAAAACAAAGTAGATAAACAAACAAAGAAATAAAACGATAAAAAGTATTTTTTTATACTTAAATATTCAAGCAAAAAAATATCAAAAAAATAAACAGATGAAAGGGTAAAAATGAAGCCAAAAATGAGAGGGGAAAAAAAGGGGAAAGGAAGTGCGACAAAAAGATGAAAAAGAGACAGAAAGACAAAAGAAGAGACAGAATGACATAAAGACAAAATAAGAGGAAAGACAGAATGACAAGAGACAGAATAATATAAAGAAAAAGTATGATAAGAGACAGAATAATATAAAGAAAAAAAGTATGATAAGAGACAGAATGACATAAAGACAAAAGTAATAAAAAGAGACTGAGTAACAGAAAAAGACAAAATGCATAAAAAAATACGATCCTGAAATAAGAAAAGTAAGGTTAGAAAAAAAGAAGAACAGGCTATAAACAGAGATGGGTAACAAACAAATTAAAAAGAATAGATAACTAACAAGAAGAGTTTTGATTTAATTTGCTGTCACTTTTAACAAATAAGACAAAACAACTATAAACCAAACGGTTACAACATAAAACTGAGTGAGAGAAGTGACAGCAAAACGAAAAATACTTCAAAACAATGAAAGGAAAGACAATGATCATCTGAAATATAGAGGAATAAAACAAAACTCTTATATCCTTAATTCCGCAGTATTTTTTCTTGTGAGAAAATTTTATATGTTGAGACGTCTTTTTGGGGCTCTATATGTTGATATGAGGTGCTTCGGTGTTTCTTGGCTCTTTTCTAAGCATAAAATCCCCCACCCAAACCAATGGGGAAGTATGAAAAACCACAAAAAACACTTCCATAACAGAATGCTTTGCCGCTACTTCCACGTTTACCCAATACAGATTCGGTAAGTTTTTCAAAGCCCAACTTTGAGAAAACGTCCATAATGTGATAAATTCCACCGAAAGAAGTGATATTCACGTTTTTAATTGCTACCTTTGCCATGTCAGATTTTTGCTTACTTGTTATGTTTGCAGCACCAAGATAGGTGAAATTTCTGACATATCCAAGTGTTTTGAGAACTTTGTTTCTCAGGCACTTGGAGTTCTTACAAGAGTTTATGCTGCGGAATTAAGGTAAGGTAAACCATATATGAACCATCATTTTATCAACTCTATACTTCAATGGCTGCTCATTGCTATTGTCTTGAGAGCAATCGGAGCATTGGTCTTAGGGGTCGTTGCCGATGGCGGTAAGGGGCCGACAGTGATAGGTCTGCTCATCGGCGGGGCGCTCATCTGGGCAGAGCATTACACCAAGAAGCGGGCCAAGAAGCGTGACGTGCTGGAGATGGAGACGTCGGCAGATAAGGCGGAGGACGGCACGGATGCATTGCCAGCGAGCGAGGAAGCACCGACCGAGAGCTATCGCATCGAACGGGAAGACAATTTTTCCACAGCCATAGAGGCACTGACGCATCAGGAGATTGCCGCAGGGCAGAATAGAGTGCTTGCTTTTGAAGACTCGATGGTGTACACCTATGAGCTGACGGAGGTAGGATTGCTCACGGGAAGCGGAGAGCAGATGCGCTTCTCGGTGGTGATTCCGCTGCGTCGCAGCAACTGGCAGACGGAGCAGGAAGAGATAGAGAGAAGGCTCGCAGAGGTATGGAGGTGTCTGTGGCAAGACTATGGTTTTGAGACGGCGCATGCGTTGTCAGAGAGCAGCCTGATGCTCAAGATAGAGGCTTGCGGGCCCGGTAGCCCACGCCGTGAAAGCGTTGAAGCCCATGCAAGATATACTTCACGAGATTATCATACGTCGGGATCTGCATCTGTTAGACTCGTATTTGCTCATTCACGGCTATGATTGGCCAGAATATGCCTATCTTAGAGGTGGACAGGTGGTGCACGATTTCAGAGAAGAAGAGGGTGTAGCAAGAAGTGTGTACCATGAAGATGAGGCGATGGCTGTGGCACGACTGTACGACTTCCAAGACTGCCAACGCATCAGCGAGGCGGAGTATTTAGAGGCACTTTCCTCTTACGCCCACCTGCCTTTTGCGTATCATGGTTTTTACATGGCGTATAAAAAACATAAGTTCAAAGGCGTAGTCTTCACCCTGATTGCGGGCAAATTCCACTTGTTTTGCGGTATTGACGAGGCCTACTTTACAACGGATCTGAGCATGTTTGACCATTTGGAGGAGGCACGTCAGAATAACTGTCGAGTGATGGAGGTACGCTTCAGATACGACCATCTGCCCATGATGCGCCTGCTGACAGGAGAGATATTATATATCGATGTGGTGCCGGACAAGTGTGGGCCATTATATTATCTTGTTTCAAGCTCGTATGGCAGCAGAGATTATGCTCGCATCAAGGCCGATTATGATGCTGCGAAGGTGGCAGAGATAGGGGTGAAGATAAAACTTTAATATAGTATAGCCTCAAATCCGCAACTGAGCCCTTCAACGTTCTTATTGCGTGTACATGTCCTCTCATTACTGAATTTACAGATAATTTGAACTTGAAGCACCCACTTTTACCTACAATATCCCCTTACCCCACAATGTAACTTGAGGCAATACGCAATATCATTCCCATAAGTTGGGCCCTTAAGCAATAGGGAGTGATAATCTGAATCTATTACACAATAAGCCAGACTGAGTTACAAAAGAACTATTTCCTCTTTACTTTCTTCAACACTATTCTCAGCGAATCAGTGAGCACTCTTTTCTCATTACACATAAGAAAATCTGATGGTAGAATAGACAAGGCTAATGAATCTTCAACCCTTTTGTCTTGGCGTTCATAACCTAATTTGACTGAGATGATTCTATTCTTTACGCGCGTATTATTGGCTTTATATGTATCGGTTTCAGAGAACGGAAAAGATTTCCATACCGTTATATTCTTATCATAAAAGTGCAACCGTAAAGAGTCAGGATTCATTACATATTCTCCCTTTAAATCAAAGAGAAGGTAATACCAACCATGAAAGTACATACTGCTGACCTTAACCATACGATTCTCTGATAAATAAATATCGTGGCTAAACTTGTTGTTATCTAACGGAAGAATAAATCCAATATCACAAGATTGAAGAGATAACAAGAAGAAAATACAAAGCCCAAGCCATTTGATGCGCCGGCAGCTAACGATCATTTTCGATAAAATCTTCATAATACAACTTGAATAAACCATTACAGGTTAAAGTGATAAACTATAAAATCTTATTCTCAAAACAATTCCTTATTTTGTACATACCGATATCATACTTATATCTGCCAAAAAGAATTTGTGGGTTTACACCATACTTTTCTGCTTCAGCCCTTATATAAGGAGCTATCTTATAAGGTACGACGTCGCGAGTTCTTGCTAAAAATTTCTTCCAATCAGAGGCTGGGATAACTGCATTCAAAGCAAATTCGTCAGCCTCCGTTTCCTCCGAAGTTTTCTTATCATCTGGGATATATATCATTGTCTGTCCATCCTTTTCAAGATGATTGTAAACATGACCAACCTCATGTAAAATTGTAAAAGCAAAATTATCAATAGAGGGTATGCGCTCAGTAACAACAATGGTAGGATTATCGCCCGTCCAAAACGACATACCATCCACTGGGACCTGACCAATTTTCGCGACATGTAAGAAGCGAATACCAAACTGATTCAGAAGGGTTGCTGTCTTTTTGATAGTATCCTTGTTCTCTTTAAACACTACATTCAGCCCTTTTGTTAATTCAGCTGCAGCATTCTTGTCGAAATCGCCCAAAGAAGACTTATCATGTTGTGAAAGATATCGACAGTAGTATTTCCATGAAAAAATATCTATCGGATTTGTTGTCACTTTTTCTGACTTACGATAATAGTAAGACAATTCTATTTCCTTCGCTTTAAGTTCCAAGAAACAATCTAAATTGTCGACAGAAAACACATCAAAGATCCTTTTGACATCTTCGATGACATTACCATTGATGATACCAACTTTCTTAAAAAACAGTGTGTTTATTTGTTCTTTGAGAACATTCCATACTTCCAACATTTTTGTCTGCAACACAACTCTTTCGCTCAGTTTTGCACTGTCTAATTCGTATTGTGTCTGAATCTGCATGAGAAATGCTGCAGAAATATTGAGCGCTTTTTCCAATAATAATGCCATTTCAGGCGTTAGAGAACGCTTGCCTTTTATGACATCATTCAGAATTGGTCTCTGTATGCCAGTGAGTCCAGACAATTCACTCTGCTTCATGTTGCGAGCAGAGAGTTCGTCCTTAATCACTTCTCCCACATGAGTTGCCTCAAAGGGAACAGCCTGATTAAAGCTAAACTTAGTCATAATGATGTGAAATTTCTAATAGTTCAATATTTGTAATAATGATGCTTTCATCAATAGGAGAACTTCGGAATATCAACCGCCAAGCGCCATTGCAACGTACTGATTCTTGTCCTTTTCTGTCACCTTTCAGGGCTTCGTAGTTAAGCCCTTTCAAAGGGAAGAGGTCTTCTATTCGCCGAGCAGCTTTCATGTAGTCTACGGCTCTTTTAAACCCCTTTATCACTTGGGGCGGCAAACTCCTATATCTTTTATCTGATGTCTTGCCATTTGTATATAATTCGAGGAGAGCTTCGTCTTCTGAGGTTATAATCATAATCTTCAGGTATTTGTAGATGCTGCAAAGATAATAACTTAATTTCAATTATCAAAATAGATAATTAATTATCTTTATTAAAATAACTATTTTTTTATATCAAAAAAAGCTGTTATATAGGCTTTTCTTCTGATTAGAATATATAAATAGTTACTAAATTTGATAACTAATCTAACAGATATGAAGACAAAAAAAGAAAAAGTACTTTTAAATTAATATTATGAACTCATGATAAATCTCTATACACAATATTTAATATCTTACTAACGCTCCGCACATATGGTGCGAAGGCTTAGCACGACATGTGCGGAGGACTTATAAGATTACAAAAATAGGAAAAACCTCAGCAGGTGTGTGGTGAATGGTGCGACATATAGGGAGAAAACTCAAGATAAAGTATTTGTGAGAGTCGACAAAATAGGAACATATTTCTTTCTTATAGATTAAATAGGTGGAAATAGACTAAAGATAATTGTGTCGTGAATCAAAAAAATAACTTGCTTTGAGAGCATATAGCGACAAAATGGGAATATTTTTTTAAAGACTCGATAAAACAGTATAACTCACTGATTATCATTGCAAGTACGAATATTGATAAAAGTAAAGTGCGACAAAAAAAGTGACAAGTTTTTTTGTACTTTTTCGAACGTAAAAGAGAAAGAAAACCTTCATAACTTCTTTAAAATTAATACTTTATCACATAAATAGAGTAGGGGAGTATCGAAAATAGCTTCCCTATTTGTCTCCGCTATCTTTAAGCTATAAAACAGCATTTTAGGAATGATTAAGAACGAAAAAGGGCTTAGGTGCGACAAAAAAGGAGGAAAAACTCTCATGCCAAAACCTATAAAAAGTATGTCGACAAAGTCGTGAAAAGAAGAAAACTCAATGCAAATAACCTTCCTAAAATGTGAACATAAAAACCGAAAAGTTTGAACAATGAAAAGAAGAAATAATCCTACTAAATCCGTTACGAATACTGACAAGCTGATGACAAAGAAAAACATACAAACATCCTGGTGCATCTCCGCCCATTAATCATTGAAAACGAGGAAGTAAAGAACAGCCTTTGAGGTAATTAAAAGCCGATAATATACTGATACACAAATATAAAAAAACATATTTAAAGATTATAGGAATCCTGTGTAACCGCCTAAAAAACAACCGAATAAAGCAAAGATCAACGGCAACAAAAATAAGAAAACGAAACAAAACCTACCGCCAATCCGCCTTGAATCTCACCAAAATTTCCTACCTGAAACCATCGATTAAAAACCCACAAAACCATGAAACGGAAATGAAAACCCTGACTCAAAACGCTCGTCCTCCAACCCTACAGCGAAACAGAAAACGCCCGCAACGTTCCCAAAACGTATGTGCGACAAAAAGGGAGGTTGCGCTCAAAAGCTTTGTTTAAAATCTTCTTCCCCCAGCGAAAAAGTATATATTTTCTTAAAACAAAACACCTCTTCTTAACTTAGAATATCGTTATATAATCTTTATTAGATATTAGTAAGGGACTTCCAAGTAATTGAACATTAAATAGTTACACGACTAATCGACGACAAATTAGTAAGTTAGCGACGACAGATTAGTAAGTAGGTTGCGACAGATTAGTAACTATGGTGCGACACTTTAGTAGCTAATAGGGTGGGGTAGTCGACAAGTTAGGAGGTTAGGTGCGACGAATAGGGAAGGAATAAAGGCTTCTGTATGAAAAAAATATAAACAAATTCTTTATATTTATAAAGAATTTTCCTTTCTTTCACTTCTTTTCCTGTGCTTCTTCCATAAATAAACTTATTATTTTCTGAACTTTGTATTCTTTATTTTATCTTATAAATAATTGTGTTTTTGATAGTTATGAATTCTTCTCTAAACGTTCGAGACAAAAAGGGAAGATATTGCCCAATCTTCTGTTTACTATTTCTCGACAAATTAGTAAGTTCGTAAAAATACTTTACATAAAAGATCCTCTAAACCAGACAGAATGATGCAGAAGCCATAATGACATAATGGACAGAAGTAATAAAAGACATGGTAACAGAGGAGACCAAAGGGACGGAGTATGTAAAAGACAAAGTAACAGATGAACACATAAGGGGTGGTAACAGAGGAATAGGGTAGTGGAGCGTTGGAAAAGGAACAATGGGAGGGCAGACGGACAAGTGATAGCGATAAAAACAGATAAATAAGTGGATGTGTGTATATTCTGTTAATTTGTTAACTTGTCCACCAGTCTAAAGGACATCTTGCTGTTCACTCCCTCTCCCTTTACTTCCCTTCGGTCAGTGACCGTTGGTTGGGGGAGGGGCTTGGAGAAGGGCTTTTCCGCCATTCGTTTTTTCTGTCCTTCTGTCTTCTGTTCCCCTGTTATCATGTCTTTACTTTGTCTTTTCTTGTCTTTATGTCATTCTGTCTTAAAATATTTATGTCATTCTGTCTGAAAATAATTATGTCATTCTGTTTAAAAACACTATCTTTGCAGTTATAATGGCTGTTTTCATTTTGGAAATCATCGTATAGCATTAATACCAAGTATTAAAACCGAGCAGTGTAGAGTTCCACAAGACAAAAAAGGGCTTTCACTCAGACTCGGAAAAGCTAAGAACCGATATCAAGATGTTGTTCCGATAAGGTGCAGCCTTTTGAGAGCTTGTTGAAACAGACCATGATATTTGATACTAACATCAAGGAAGTATAAGTTTCAAGAAAATAACAGTTATGGAGCTGATTGATAATATACAAAAGACTTTTGCAGAGGATCTACGTTCTGAGCTTACAACAGGCAGCCACATGTCTATTGCGGCTTCCTGTTTCTCTATTTATGCCTATCAGGAACTCAGAAAAGAGCTTGAGGGCATCGAAGAATTACGTTTTATTTTTACCTCTCCGACCTTCATAACTGATAAGGCAAATAAAGAACAGCGCGAGTTTTATATTCCTCGCCTTAACAGAGAGCGTAGCCTAACGGGAAGTGAGTTTGAGATACTTCTTCGTAACGAATTAACCCAGAAGGCCATTGCCCGTGAGTGTGCCGAATGGATTAGAAAGAAGGTACGATTCAAGTCTAACTGCACAAAAGAGAATATGATGGGCTTTGGTGTAGTGGACAATTGTGCTTATATGCCACTCACAGGATTTACTACAGTTGAATTGGGCGTAGAGCGAGGATA